>Ga0315900_10001591_pt1 | contig 36172 bp, 26 predicted proteins | sample LakEriMetagenome_FD_203521 | JGI IMG/M metagenome (GOLD analysis project Ga0315900, IMG submission 203521) | Freshwater fungal communities from buoy surface, Lake Erie, Ohio, United States - Buoy 12 MA114 | ecosystem: Environmental > Aquatic > Freshwater > Lake > Lake biofilm | place: USA: Lake...
CAGCATCGCCAGTCTGCCCGACTACATGCAGGCCAGCGCCAGCACGCCGAACGGCGGCCTCATCATCGCCGGTGGCGAGGACAGCCTGCTGCGGGTCTGGGATGCCAGCAACGGCAAGGAGCTGGCCGCCTTTGGCACTAAGTAAAAAGGCTGTGGCGGCTCATTTGAAGACCACGTCCACGCCCATCGCGCTTTTGGAGGCGAAGCCGGGGATGAGGTCGGGTTTGCGGGCGGAGATCAGGCGGTAGATGAGCGACAGGCCGTGGAGGATGATCATGTGATCGATCACTCGATAGCCGCGCTGACGTCGGAGGAGAAACGCCGCCGCCCAGGCCAGGTAGCGCGGGTTCAGCATGAGCGGCTTGAAGTCGGTCTTGATGCGGTAGCGGGCGTGCAGGCCGCGCTTGGGATAACGGGCCTTGTAGTCGGCCTTGGCGGCGAGGATCCGGGCTTCGATGTCCGGGCTGTTTTCAGCAAAGTAGTATTCCCGGGCCAGGGCGAGCAGGTGAAAGGTGTCGCGCATGTACTCGATATCTTCGACGGGCAGGCCTGCGCGCCGTGCAAGCCCGCTCATGCGGTCGAGGTTGTCGAGGCAGCGCCGGGCGCCGCGCAGGGCGGCGTCGGCATCGCGCACGAAATGGCGCAGCAGGCGGCGCAGGCTGTGGGAGATGAAGATATTGCCCCAGTAAACCTGAAGGATGGGCGGGATGCGCACGCGGCGGAAGAAGAGTTTCTGCCGTGCATACTCCTCGATGTAGAGCAGTTCGTTGATGCATTCATCGGCCAGACGCAGCAGTTCCAGGAGCGCGTCTGCATCGCCCAGGTGGCGCTCGCTGGCAAAGGCGCGCACGGCGTCCTCGACCAGCCAGCCATCCTTCAGGACACGCAGGGTCACGAAGGTGTTGAGGTCGGTCCAGACGGCCTCGGGATCGAGGAAGGCCAGCCGACGGAAGGGCACCCAGCCGCCGGTCTGGCACCAGATCATGAAGCCGATGATGTTGTCGGCCTGGCGCAGTTCACGGGCAAAGTGCTCATGCATCCAGGCGACCGGGCTGGGATATTCGCCGCAGCCCTCGTATTCACGCCGGCTCTGCAGCTCCACGATCTTGGGCAGCGGGGTGCGGAAGAAGTTCCGGTTTAGCGGCAGGTAGCGGAAGAAGTCGCTCTCGCCATGCTTCATGGAGATGACGAGCGCCGGGCTGGTGAGGCCGTCAAAGACGCGCGCAAAGGTGCCGCGATGCCACATGAGGTCGCCGATGGGATAGGCGCCGACGGTCCAGGTGCGGAAGATGAGCCGACGGCCGTGCTTTTCAAAGACGGGCAGCAGCTCCTGAAGAAAGCGGCGTGCGTCTTCGGCGGTCTTGATGACGAGCTGGCTGTGGAAGTCGTCCTTCACGTCCCTGCCGTCAGATTCACCGATGCGGACGATGACGCCGGCGACCTCGGGGAAGTCGATGAAGAACTGGTCGAGCAGCTCCGCGAGGTAGGTGTTCACGGATTTGCGGGCGATGCGCAGGCTTTTCAGCAGCCAGGGCGTGGCGGAGAACACGTCCATGGTGACATGCACACGCAGGCCGTCCTTGTGCAGGACGTCAAGGCAGCGCCGCATCTCGGTGCGGTAGCGGGCGATGCGGGCACGCACCTCAGGCTCCAGGAAGGCGTGGTCGGCCAGGTGCGCCACGTCGTCGATGGAGGCGGCGTTGAAGCCCCAGGCGGCGGCCTGGCGGGCCAGCACGTTGAGCTCACGGCAGACGTTCTCCCACCAGGCTGCGCCCTGGCGGCCGGCATGATCCCAGGGGATCTTCGACCAGTTGATGACGCGCCGTTGATAGCCGCGAAAGAACGGCCCGATGGCGTCGATGAGGCAAAGCTGGTTCACGAACGCGCTGCGTTGCGGCAGCCGCCGTCACACGCAATGCCGCGCTCGTGACGGATTCGTCACTTCAGCTTCCAGAGCGTCTTGTCGCTGCGGACATAGACGGCGCCGTTGCTGATGGCGGGGGTGCAGAGCAGGGTGTCTTTCAGCTCGACGCTGTGGACGACCTCACCCTCGCCGGCGGTGGTGTCCACGACCTGGAAGTCGCCGCGCTCGCTGACGATGTAGATGTATTTTCCGGCGGCCACGGGCGAGCCGCTGAAGGGGCCCTTGAGGCGCAGCTTCCAGGCCTCGTCACCATTCGACAGGGCAGCCTTCACAAGCACCCCCGCGCCGTTGAGGACGTAAATGGAGTCGCCAAGCACCAACGGGCTGCCGGTGCCGGGCTTGAGGCCGCTGGCGCGCCAGAGCTGGGACACGGCGCCCTTTTCAGGCACCAGGGCGGTGACGCCGTTGGAAGGCACGTAGATGGCGTCCTGGGTGACGGCGGAGCTGGGGATGGTGGACGCACCGTCGGTGTAGTCCCATTCCACGGCGCCGGTGCGCGGGTTCACGCCGGTCAGGCCCTTGCTCGACTGCAGGGCGACGGCGCCCTTGTAAACCACGGCGCTGGTCCAGTTCGCGGCCTTGGGGCGCTCCTTCTTCCAGCGGTTTTTGCCGGTGGCCGCGTCGATGCCGACGGCGATGGACTCGCTGTCGTTCTCCGCCTGCACCACCACCGTGTCGCCGACCACCACGGGCGACGAGGACATGCCGAGGCTGTTGCTGGCGTTGGCGTAATCAAAAGTCAGTCCACGCAGCCAGAGCAGGTTGCCGCCGAGGTCGAAGGCGAAGAGGTCGTTGGAGGAGTAGATGGCGAAGACGCGCTCGCCGTCGCTGCAGGGCGTGGGGGCGGCCACGCTGGTCTTGTTGTGCGACATGGTGCGGCCGGTGGCCTTCATGACGCGCTCCCAGAGCTTTTTGCCATCCTTGGCGCTGAAGCAGAAGACGTGCAGGTTCGACTGGTCGGGGCCGCTGGAGCAGGTGACGAAGACCTTGTCGCCGACAACGATCGGGCTGCTCAGGCCACGGCCGGGCAGCTCCGCCTTCCAGTCGATGGCGACCTTCGGTCCCGGGGCCTGGGCTTCGGTGGAGACGGCGGAGGCGTTTGGCCCGCGGAACTGGAGCCAGTCGGCGGCCGGGGAGGTGCCGCACAGAACGGCCGAGGTCAGAAGGGTGAGGGGAAGCTTCATGGTGCTTGGATCGATGAATGTCATTGGGCTCACTTGGCGGCCAGGATCGCCGTGCCGGTGTCGTCGCAGATGCGGAGCTGGAACTGCCATTCGACGGTCCAGGTCTCGGTCTGCTCGTTCTGGCAGCACTTCACCAGGATCTGGTTTTTGCCCTTCTTCAGCTTCACGGGCAGCTTGTACTGGTCGAGCTTGGCGCCGCGGTGGTATTCGTCACGGGCGAAGATGAGCTGGCCGTTCAGCCAGACCTTCCAGCCGTTCTTGCAGCCAAGGCGGATCTGGGCGTCGCGCTCCTCGGCTGCGTCAAACTCGGTGTAGGCATACCCGGTGACCTCCTTGAGCATGGTGTAGGGCTTGTTGAAGTCGATCTGGCCGTACTCGTCCGTGCTGGTGAAGTCGGTCCATTTTACGTCGCCGTTCTTGCCGGGGTAGCTGGCGCCGAGATCGATCTTTTCCTCGGGCGGGAAGACGGTGTCGAAGCCCTTGCGCTCGACGTTCGTGAACGGCGCGATGAGCTTCCAGCTGCGCACGAAGCCGAAGTGCGTCGGCAGGTCCACGGGGCTGCCGAGGTCCTTGAGCTTCTTGGCGAGATTCTTGATCTGATCCTCGTCGCGGGCGCCTTTCATGGCCTGCTGGTAGGAGGCCAGTGCCGCGTCTTTTTTCCCCTGGGCGAGCGCCTCGTCGCCGGCGCCGGTGAGCTTGGCGACCGGATGGCGGCGCAGTTCGCTGCTGGGGTCTTCGAGCAGGCCGGGCGTGAGCTTTTCCGCCAGGGCGGGTTCGGCGTGCTGGAGGATGTCGAAGGCGACGACGCGGGGGGCGGGGCTGTTTTTCGTGTCGAGCAGGAAGGCCTTCACGGCATCGACCGGCAGCTTCTTCGCGGCGATGGCCTGGTCGGCGACGACGCCGATGGCGGCTCGCAGCCAGTTTTCGGCGAGCGGGTTGGCGCCGTTCATGGCGGCGAGGATTTCCGGCAGGGAGGCGGGGTCGGCCTTGGCGATCTGCTGCCAGGCGGCGGTGGCCTTTTCATTGCCTTCGCCCTCTTTCTGCACGGCGCGCAGGTCAGCGAGGGGCTGTTCGAGGCTCGCGGCGTGGACCAGGCCGGCGCCGGAGGCAAAAAGAAGACCGAGAAGGATGGGAAATTTCATGCAGGAAAGCGGATGCTACCCGCAAAGTACGCCGCCGGACAAGAGTCCGTTTCGATGATTGGGAATGAGAACTGACAGAGGGTCGGTCCCTCTATTGTGATCCAGGCGTTTCCGAACTCCGAAAGTCCTTCCTGCCAGCGCAAGCCATCTGCTCATCTCGGCGGAGCGAGATGGCCACTCTATTCGGGTCTGTCCCTTTATAGACCTCAGAGACTGTCCCAGCTTGTGCCGTCTTTTTGAAAGGCTCGGATGACCTGCACCTTGGCCATTCCTTGTGCTTTGGCCCCTGAACCCTGGTCAATCAGGAGCGGCCCAGGACGCCCGCAACGCGCGACGGACCAAATGATTCTGTTCCTCAGCTTGCAGAGGGGTCACTTTCTACGCATCACTTGAACAGCTTGGACCCTCTGACCGAACTCCCCTCCGCCGCCGCCACTCCGATTCACGACGCCCGTGAAGCGCTGCGGAAGTACTTCGGTTTCCGGGAGTTCCTCGATGGCCAGGAATCGGTGATGGCCAACATCCTGGCCGGCCGTGACACCCTGGTCATCATGCCCACCGGCGGCGGCAAAAGCCTCTGCTACCAGCTCCCCGCCATGGTCATGGACGGCGTCACGGTCGTCGTCAGCCCGCTCATCGCCCTCATGAAGGACCAGGTGGACGCCCTGGAACGGCGCGGCATTCCCGCCACCCTCATCAACAGCACCCTGACGCTGGCCGAGCAGCAGGAACGCATCGCCGCCCTGCGACGCGGCGAGTACAAGCTCGTCTATGTCGCTCCGGAACGCTTCCGCAGCCGCATGTTCACCAACACCATGCGCCAGGTGGAGATCGCCCTCTTCGCCGTCGATGAAGCCCACTGCCTCTCCCAATGGGGCCATGACTTCCGCCCCGACTACTTCCGCCTCGACGAAGCCCTGGAGCAGCTTGGCCGGCCGCAGGTCGTCGCCCTCACCGCCACCGCCACCCCCGAGGTCCGCGCCGACATTTTGAAGGTGCTCGCCCTGCGCGACCCCTTCATCACCATCCGCGGTTTCCAGCGGCCGAACCTGAGCCTGAACGTCCTCCACACGAAGAAGGGCGATGAAAAGTACAGCCGCCTCAAGGAGATCATTCGCGATCATCGCAAAGGCATCATCTACTGCGCCACCCGAAAGCGCGTCGAGGAGGTCGGCGAGGCGCTCAAGGACATGGGCATCCGCGCCGTCCAGTACCACGGCGGGCTCGATGACAAGGAGCGCGAGGAGCGCCAGAACCGCTTCATCAGCAAAAAGCACGACATCGCCGTGGCGACCAACGCCTTCGGCATGGGCATCGACCGGCCCGACGTGCGCTTTGTCGTTCACTTCGACGTGCCCGGCAGTGTCGAGGCCTACTACCAGGAGGCCGGCCGCGCCGGCCGTGACGGCGAGCCGTCCTGGTGCGAGCTGTTCTTCAACTTCGCCGACACCAAGACGCAGGAGTTTTTCCTCGACGGCGCCAACCCCGGCATTGACGTCATCCAGAGCATCTACCAGGCCCTGCTCAACATGGCCAACGCGCAGAACGAGGTCGAGGCCAGCATTGAAGACCTCACCGACTACGCCGGGCTGAAGAACAGCATGGCCGTCAGCTCCTCCCTCAGCCATCTGGCCCGCACGGGCTACATCGAGCGCTACGACATTCCCGGCCGGCGCATCCGCGGCACCCGCCTGCTGCAGCCCGACGTGCTCACCCGCGACCTGAAGCTCGACGCCGCCGCCATTCGTGAAAAGGAACGCCGCGACCGCTCGAAGCTGAAGGCCATGATCGACCTCTGCTATGACGAGCAGCGCTGTCGTCAGCAGCAGATCCTGGCCTACTTTGGCGAAGCCGAAAGCCAGCCCTGCGGCACCTGCGACATCTGCCGCCGCGATGGCGTGCAGGTGGAGCGCGAGGGCGGCGCGGATGAGGTGCTCATGCTTCGCCAGGCCCTCAGCGGCATCGCCCGCATGTCCCTGAAAAACGCCGACGGCCGCTGGGAGGCTCGCTATGGCAAGGGCCGCATCATCCAGATGCTTGTCGGCAGCCGCTCCAAGGAGGTGCTGGATGCCGGGCTCGACCAGCTCAGCACCTACGGCCTGCTGAAAAAGACCGGCACCAGCGCCCTGCATCCCTTGTTCGCTGAAATGGAGAAGCAGGGACTCATCGAGACCAGCACCGGCGAATACCCGCTGGTCACGCTCACCGCGCGCGGTGCCGAGATCATGCGCACCGGGGCGAACGTGCGCATGCTCTGGCCGAACACCGCGCCGAAGGCCGAGTCCCCGCTGAAACCCGGCGCCCGGCTTCCCGAGGCCGGCCTGGGCACCAGCGAGCTGGGTTTTGACGACACCCTTTTTGAAAAGCTCAAGCATCACCGCAGCGTGCTGGCCCAGTCCGAGGGGGTGCCCGCCTACCTGATCTTCAGCAACCAGACCCTGGAGTTCCTCACCCGCCTGAAACCCCGCACCCTGGCCGACGGCATGAAAATCCGCGGCGTCGGTGAAAAGAAGGCTGGCACCTACCTGCCCGACTTCATCCGCATCATCCAGAAGCACGGCTGAGGTTCCGGCGTGGGTGGAACGCCAGTTGTCATCCCCGCGCCGATGAATACTGTTCGTCCCCCTCCCATGCCCCGCGTTTACATCAAGACCTACGGCTGCCAGATGAACGAACGCGACACCGAGCAGGTGTCGCAGATGTTCACCGAGCGCGGCTACACCATGACGTCCACCGACGAGGACGCCGACGTGGTGCTCATCAACACCTGCTCCGTGCGCGACCAGGCGGAGCAGAAGGCCGTGGGCAAGATGGGCATGGTGCGCCGCCGCCGCATCCCCCTCGTCACCGGCTTCATGGGCTGCATGGCCCAGAGCCGCGGCTCCGAGCTTGTGGACAAGGTGAACGTCGATCTCGTCGTCGGCACGCAGAAGTACCACCGCGTCGTCGACTATGTGGATGAGATCATCCGCGCCAAGGAGCGGCGCCTGATGGACGAGGAGCGCTTTTCCATCGTCGACATCGACGAGGAGGAGGCCAGCCAGAACACCATCCGCGACCACACGCTCAGGCCGGACCAGGGCAGCGCCTTCGTCAGCATCATGCAGGGCTGCAACATGAAGTGCACCTTCTGCATCGTGCCCTACACCCGCGGCGGAGAGCGCGGCCGGCCCATCGCCGACATCGTGGAGGAGGTCAGGCGTCTCGCCGACCGCGGTGTCAAAGAGGTCACGCTCCTCGGCCAGATCGTCAATCTCTACGGCCGTCACGAGTTCCCGATGCAGGACGGCAAAAGCCCCTTCGTTCAGCTCCTCGAAGCCGTGCATGGTGTCTCAGGCATCGAGCGCATCCGCTTCACCAGCCCGCATCCGATCGGCTACAAGAAGGACCTCATCGAGGCCTTCACCTACCTGCCGAAGCTCTGCGAGCACGTGCATCTTCCCGTGCAGAGCGGCAGCGACGAGATCCTGAAAAAGATGCACCGCCCCTACACGGCGGCGAAGTTCACCGAGCTTGTCGAGCGCATTCGCGCCGCCCGCCCCGGCATTGCCGTCACCACCGACGTCATCGTCGGCTTCCCGGGCGAGACCGAGAAGCACTACCTGGAGACACGTGAGATGTTTGACCGGCTGAAGTTCGACAACGCCTTCATTTTTCGTTATTCCAAACGTCGCGGCACGCCCGCCGCCGACATGCCTGACGAAGTCCAGGTCAGCGAGAAGGAGAAGGAGCGCCGCAACCAGGACCTGCTCGCCCTGGTCAACGCCCACGCCTACCCGCGCTACCAGGAGCTCATCGGCCAACGGGTCGAGATCCTCTGCGAAGGCCCCAGCAAGACCAACGAGTCACGCCTCACCGGCCGCACCCGCACCAACCGCATCGTGGTGTTCGACGGCAACCCCGCGCGCCACACCGGGCAGATCTTTGACGTGAACATCACGAACTGGGCGAACTTCACCCTCTTCGGCGACCCCGTGCTCAACGACGACCCGGCCTGAGCCGCGCAGCGGCTTCTCTGAGAAAGCAGTGCCGGGCTTCAGCCTGTCACAACCCCGTTTTCACCAAGCAGCGCCAAAGACCTTCCACGTGGTCACGCGTTGAAGCTCATGACGAGTTTCCTTGGCGGTGCGATCTCTGCCGTGGGCGAGGGTTCACGAACAAGCTGTCAGCGCAGCTTCAGCCTCTGGCCGGGGCGGATGAGGTCGGACTTCAGGCCGTTGAGCGACTTGATCTTCGCCACGGTCGTCTTGTTCTTCAGGGCGATGCCGTAGAGCGTGTCACCCCTGACCACGGTGTGCGAGCTGCTGCCGGTGGATCTTTTCGCCGTGGTCCTGGACTTGGAGGAGGTGGAGGACTTCGGCTTGCTGCTGCTGGAGGCCACCGTCTTCCGGGGTGTCGAGCTGGATGAAGACGTCGTGGTCGTCTTGGGCGGAGTGTGGCTGGCGGCTTTGAAGGCGTAGGGGTCCGCCTCTGCTGGCGCCACCGGCGTTTCGTAGCTCGGCGCAGATCCTGACAGGCGTCCGGGCTGGTCCGGGTAGGGGTTGTAACCGCCGTCAGACGGGTAGTTCATCACATACGGGTCATTGCCGCCGCCTTTTTTAAACGGGCTCTGTCCGTTCTGGCAGGACACCAGGATCACAGACGCGGAAGCGAGGGCGAGAAGACGGCGGGCGGGGATCATGAATCGGGATGATGGAAGGGCTTCGTCCTGGGGAGGAGCCGGAGTATGGGTTTTTGAATCTGGTTGTTCAACCTGAAATCCGGCGGGAGCGGACGGCTGCCAGCCGGACAGGCGCCGACTGGCGTCTGCCGACATCCGTCCTGAAGCTCCGCAGGTTCATCGACGCGGGATCAAAGGCCCATGTCAGTCACCGCGCCATGGCTGGCATCGCTGGTGAGCTTGGCGAACTTGGCCAGAACACCCCGGGTGTAGCGGGGCTTCGGCTGCTTCCACTTCGCCAGGCGTTCCTTCAGCTCCCTGGCGGGAATGCCCAGGGTGATCTCACGCTTCACGGCGTCGATGGTGATGGGGTCGCCGTTCTTGATGACGGCGATCGGACCACCGACGAAGGCCTCGGGGGTGACGTGGCCGACCACGAAGCCGTGGCTGCCGCCGCTGAAGCGGCCGTCGGTGATGAAGGCGACGTCCTTGCCGAGGCCCTTGCCCATGATGGCGGAGGTGGGGGAGAGCATCTCGCGCATGCCGGGGCCGCCTTTCGGGCCTTCCATGCGCACGACGACAACATGGCCCTTTTTGACCTTGTCATTGAGGATGGCCTGGAGGGCGGCCTCCTCGGACTCAAAGACGATGGCCTTGCCGCTGAAGCTGAGGCCTTCCTTGCCGCTGATTTTTCCAACGGCGCCATCGGGGCAGAGGTTGCCCTTGAAGATGACGAGGTGGCTGTCCTTTTTGATCGGGTTGGAGAGTGGTCGAACGATGGTCTGGCTCTTCGGCCAGACGATCTTGGAATTGCGCATGTTCTCCTTCATCGTCCTGCCGGTGACGGTGAGGCAGTCGCCGTGCATGAGCCCTTCCTCGACCAGCATGCGCATGAGCGGCACGGTGCCGCCGATCTTCACGAGGTCGTTCATGAAATACTTGCCGCTGGGACGCAGGTCGGCGAGCACGGGGGTCTTCTTGCCGATGCGGACGAAGTCCTCGATGCCGAGCTTGATGCCGGTGCTGTGGGCGGCGGCGATGAGGTGCAGCACGGCGTTGGTGGAGCCGCCGAGGGTGATGATGAGGGTGATGGCATTTTCAAACGCCTCCTTGGTCATGATGTCGCGGGGCGTGATGCCGCGCTTGATCATGTTCATGACGGCCGCGCCTGCGTCGAAGCAGTCGATGAGCTTCTCATTGGAGACGGCGGCCTGGGCGCCGCTGTTGGGAAGGGACATGCCGAGGGCCTCGATGGCGCTCGCCATGGTGTTGGCGGTGTACATGCCGCCGCAGGAGCCTTCGCCGGGGATGGAATGCTCCTCGATGTCGACGAGCTCCTTGTCCGTGATCTGGCAGTTGGCGTGCTTGCCGATGGCTTCGAAGACGGTGACGATGTCCGCGTCCTTCTTCTCCGGCCCGACGCAGCCCGGCAGGATGGTGCCTCCGTAGACGAAGACGCTGGGGCGGTTCATGCGGCCCATGACCATGAGGCAGCCGGGCATGTTCTTGTCGCAGCCGCCGATGGCGACGTAGCCGTCCATGCCCTCGCAGCCGACCACGGTTTCGATCGAGTCGGCGATGACCTCACGGGAGACGAGGGAGTACTTCATGCCCTCCGTGCCCATGGAGATGCCGTCGGAGATGGTGATGGTGTTGAAGATGACGCTCTTGCCGCCGGCGGCGTCCACGCCCTTCGCGGCCTCCTTGGCCAGGCGGTCGATGTGCATGTTGCAGGGCGTCACCATGCTCCAGGTGCTGGCGATGCCGATCTTCGACTTCTTGAAGTCCTCGCGCTTGAAGCCCACGGCATGCAGCATGGCGCGCGATGCGGCGCGTTCCACGCCGTCCACGACGGCGGAGCTGTGCTTGCGGTGAAGGGACTCGGGTTTCTTGGATGCTGCTTTCTTGGCCATGATGGTGGGTGAAATCCCAACCTGCCAACCTGCGGCCGGGAAGCAAGTGGCAGTATGCATTCGAAGGTCACCAAAAAAAGCCGCCGGAACCAGCTAGATGCGGTTCCGGCGGCCGGAGGGTTTCAGGGGGCTGTCGCTCAGGCTGCTCAGGCGGCCTTGGGCGAGTGCTGGTCGCAATGCTCAGGCTCGGGATCGGTTTCCTCGACCTGGGCGTTGTCCTTCAGGAACTGCAGGGCGTTTTCGAGCACGAGGTCCTCGCGGACGCCGTCGATCATGCCGTTCTTCTGGGCCTCCTGCATGAACTTCTTCACCGCCTTCTTCTGGCGGGCGGCGATGTTGGCCAGGGCCATCATGAGCTGCTGGTCGGTGGCGATGATGCCCTCCTTCTTGGCGACTTCACCGAGGATGAAGCTGACCTTGACGCTGTTGCGGGCCTGCTGGGTGGCGCTGCTGAGGATCTCGTCCTGCTGCTTGATCAGCTCCTCCTGCGGCACGCCCTGCTGCATGGCGCGCATGGCGATGTCGTTGGTGCGGCGCTGGGCCTCGCGGTTCACGACTTCCTGGGGCAGGTCAAACTCGAGCTTCTCAAAGATGTGGGCGATCACCTGGTTGGCCTTGGCGTTCTCGCGGTTCTGCTCGCGGCGGCGGCGGATGGCCTCCTTCACCTCGCTGCGCAGGGTTTCCTCGGTCATCTCCTCTCCGCCGATCTTCTTGATGAACTCGGTGTCGAGGGCGGGCACCGCCTTGTTCTTCACGCCCTTGCAGTGTGCGTCCAGCGTCAGGGTCTTGCCGCGCAGGGCCTCGAAGCCGAAGTCGTCGCCCAGGGTGATGCTGAGGCTGCGGTCCTCGCCTTTCACGATGCCGACAAGGCCTGCGTAGAACCCGGGGAGGAAGTCCTCCTCGGTGTCCAGAAGGAACCAGTTTTCCTCGATGCCCTGGAGATGATTGGGCGCCTCCGGCATGGCTTCGGCCAGGGGCTGGCCGTCCAGGCTGCCCTTGTAGCTGAGCACCACGCAGTCGCCGTTCGCGGCGGCGCGGTCCACGTCTTCAAAGGTGGCGTAGCGCTCACGAAGGTGCAGCAGGTCGTGGTCGATGTCGGCCTCGGTGACCTCGATGCGCGGCAGCTTCACAGGAATGCCCTTGTATTCCGGCAGCTCAAACTTCGGCGCGAGGCTGAGCTCGGCGCTGAAGGAGAAGCTCTTGTCGGTGTCATGGGTCATGCGGTCGTTGACACCGAGGACGTTGAGGACCTCCAGGCCCTCACGCTTCACGGCCTCGCGCAGGCCGTCGCTGATGAGCTGGCGCTCCAGCTCAGACTGGATGTCGGCACCATAGCGCTTTTCCACGGCGGTGGATGGAACCTTGCCGGGGCGGAAGCCGGGCAGGCGGACGTTCTGCGCGTAGTAGGCCACGATGTTCTTGCGCTGCCTGGCGACTTCCTCGCCCGGCACACGGATGTGGGCGACGGCGCGGCAGTTTGGCTGGTGTTCGACGTTGATGTTCATGCTCAAAGGCGGGGGCGGGGGTTGCTTACGGAGACTTTTGCCCGGGTCTGCTTTCAGGTGGTCGGGGAAAAAGGGCGCGCAGGCTAGGCGACTTTGCCTGTTTGGCAAGGCCGGGGTGAGGGCGGCCTCGGCGGACTTTCAGCGGCTGCCTGGGCTTTTGAACAGGGGCGTCAGAGCCTTCTTCAGCCTGGGAAGCACCGGCTCCGAGGGCTGGGAGGCAGGCTTTTCACCCTCCTTCATGGCTTCGCGGGTGCTGTCCTGACGAGGGCTGCGCTCCACTCCCCTGAACAGCTTCGCCTCCCATCGGGGATCCGAAACCGAGCCGGTGCCCTTGTATTCCAGCAGTTCGCTGAACGGCAGGAAGACGAGGCCCGGCAGGCCTCGCACCCGGACCTGGGCGTCCATGTCGAGGATGTCGCGCAGGAAGTCGATCCGGCCGTCGAGCAGGATCTTGAAGGTGCTGGTGAGGGCTTCGAAGTTCTTCGTCACCAGGTTGCCATCGGCCACCTCAAAGGTGCAGTCGGCCTCCTTGGCGATGTTGTAACCGGCAATCTGCTTGGGCAGGATGGTGCCAAGCATGGGCGCCAGCACCCCGACGATGGGGATCGAATAAAGGTCGCCGTTCAGAATGGTCAGCGCTCCGCTGCCCTTCAAGGCCGACCAATCCCTCAGCTGGCCGGTGAACTTGAAGAATCCCGTCACGTCGCCCTGGGAGTCGTTGCCGCGCATGAAGACGTCTGAAAACCTCGCCAGGCTCAAGTTTTTCAGCTCCATGTCGCCCGTGTAGCTCTCAGGTCCGCGCGCACCGCCAAAGCTGCCCTTGAGCGTGAAGCCGCCGTCCAAAAGGGTCGCTCCGATGTCCACTTTGGTCAGCGCCCCGGTTTCCTTCACCACGGCCCGCACCTTTTCAAAGGGCACCCTCTTGTTGAAGATCTCCTGCATGAACCGCGCCGCTTTCACCTCCACCGAAAAGCCATCGACGTCCGGCCTGAGGTCAACCGTGCCACGGGCGCTCAAGGGGCCGCCATAAAGCTGGCCGCTGACGTCAAATTTCAGCTCCGTCTGCTTGAACACCAGCTCACCCACCGGCGCGCTGATGATGTGGTCCTCGTCCAGAAGCGGGTAGCGGCCCGTGCCGGTCGGATGGCTGAACTTCACCCGGAAATCGTTCTTTTCCGGAGCCCGATAAAAAAGGGTGCCGTCCAGCTCCACCCGGGTCGTGTTGGGCAGGCGGTAGCGGGCGATGATCTCCGCCGTCTTGGGCCCGAACACCCCGACCACCCCCACCGGATCCATGGCAGACTTCACGCCATCCAGCTTCACCCATTTTTCCTCGTCATGAACCTCGACGCTCTGCACCTCCCCAACACCCTCCGGCCGTCGGATTTTAACATTCCGGTAGTTCTGCGTCGGATGTTTGAACTCCACATCCGCCTGCAGCTCGTCGAGGTAAAGACCCTTGTATTTGAAACGCCTCAGGTCACCACGCCCCTTGTTCAGGCATTGCTGAGGGTCGGGCTCGGGGCCGCTGCCGGTCAGCTCAAAGTGAATCGAGGACTCCGGTGAAAACTCGAAGCGCTGGATGATCTCCCGGGTCTGCTTCATCTGGGCAAAGGGCAGAAAGGCTCGCGGATCCATGCGCAGGACCAGGTCGTAACGCGTGCCCTGCTGCTCATGCACCAGGCTCTGGGCGGCAAGGGTGCCGGACTTGTGGCGCAGCAGCAGGTCCCGGATGTAAACTCCCTCCGGCGCCACGCCGATCATGGCCTTCAGACCTTCAAACAGCTCGCCGCGCGTGCCGAACCGGCCGCATTCCAGGCTGCCGGTGACATGCACGGGCCGCTTGTGCCCGGCCAGCCCCCCACCCACATGCCACACCCCCTCCAAGGCCAGGTGCGGCGGCTCGTAAAACACGATCTCCCTCAGCTTTTCATTGCTCAGAAAGGCGCTGGCCAGACCCGGCAGGTCCGCGCTTGAGGTCAGATGAAAACGCAGGTCGTCCGCCCCCAGGGTCCAGTTGGCGTTCGCATTCACCTCGCCCAGCCGGTCCTTCAGGTAAAAGCGCGTCAGGTCCACCATGCCGGCCGAGTACTCGACCTCCGCACGCAGGGAATCACAGGTGAAGCTGTCATAGCGCAACCCGTCGGCATCAAAATACAAGCGCGCCACCATCTCCTCCGGCTGCGCCAGCGCCCCATGAATCTCCAGGCTGAGCTTGGGCGACCTGGTGAAGGAGAACCGGCCCAGCCAGTTCAGGGCCTTCCGAATTCCCAGCCGATGTCTGCCCAGGTCCGCCATCTGCGTCAATGAAGCGCCTTTGTCAGGAGTCGACGCCCGTGATTCCCTGGTGGAACCTGAAGGCAGCAGCAGCTCGCCCGTGACATTCAAGGCGATGCCGGCCAGCCGACCCTCCGCCTGGCGGATCTCCAGCCGACCTTCCTGAATGAAGACCCGGGCGTTCAGATCCTCGATTTCAATGACCGTGTGCTCATTCGCATTCGTCTTGTCCTGCGCCCGGGACTCCTGTTCCACCGGCAGGGCCACACGCGCATGGCTCAGTTCCAGCCCCTCCACCACAAAGCGGCCCTCCATGAGCCTGCCGATGTTGAAATCGAGGTTCAGGTGGTTCACCTCGGCCAGCAACTGCCGACGCCCGGCGTCTGCAAACACCTGCACATCCTGCGCCACGATCCCGCCCACCGGATTGATGATCAGACGTCGGAAATCCAGGTGCAGGCCGCGCTGGGCCAGCTCGCCTATCACAAACTCACGCCAGGTCCTGCCAAAGGTGTCCGTCGTCAAATAGACTCCCCCCGCCAGCAGACCGCTGCCGAGCACAAGCTTCACGACGCTGGAAAAGAAACCTTTCAAGGAGCCTTGAAGGTGCCAGCACACCCCGGAGGGGTCAAGCGATGGTCCCGCTGTGTCAGGCCAGCCTTGCCATTTCCCAAACGCGGCCTAGTTCCCCCCATGCCGCCCGAAACCCTCAGCTCACGCCTCAGCCGCAGCGTGCCAGTGGAGTTCTTCCGCCCCCTCGCGCGGCCCTCGGCGCCCATCTATGTGGACTGCGCGGACCGGCTCATTGAGGAGGCAGGCGAAACCGGCCGCCTCTCCCACCGGGAAACCACCGAGATCATTCGCGAAATCCTCGCCCGGCACCCGCTCTCCCTCCTCGCCGAGGACGAAGGCGCAGCCCTGCGCGACGCCCGGCAGCGTGCCGGCCAGTTCTTCAACCGGCTCATCGCCGCCGGCTGGCTTGAGGATCAAACGCTCGGCCTGCACGAACGCTGGGCGGTCATCACCCCCGGCCTCCGACCCCTGATGCGCATGCTGCGCGACCTCGCCGAGGACCGCGTCGCCGAACTGAAAACCTTCGCCGACACCCTGCGCGGCCTTTGCCAGACCCTCGAGGACCGCGGCGTGCTCGACCCGCGCATCAACGAGCCCGACCAGCTCCGCTCCACCCTCAACGACCTCTCCCAGCGCCTCGAGCGCGCCATCGAGCAGCTCCACGCCGTCGAGAAGATCGTCACCGGCTTTGAGCAGCGCCAGCGCCAGACCGCCACCGCGGCGGACACGCTCAACCTCCTCTACGAAGAGTTCGGCCAGGGCCAGCACATGGTCTGCTATGACGCCCTGCGCCGGGGCGGCCTGCTCAGGCGCATTGAGCGCGCCCGCAGCGCCATCTCCGAACGCCATGACGACCCCATCATGCGCGAACGCCTCGCCGAAGGCCTGCGCAACCACTACGGTTACGACGACAGCGAATCCTATGACCTCGCCGTCAGCCTGCTCACCCGTCTCGAGCGCGACCTCGGCGGCCTGAAACGGCGCGCGGAGGCCATCGACCTGCGCATGGCCGCCTTCAACCGCCTCAGCCAGCAGCGCTACCGCTACCAGACCGAGCTGCGTGGCCGCCGCCCCGAAATCGTCAAGGCCTACTGCGACACCCTCAACCAGGCCCATGCCGGCGGCCGCTTCTCCGACTTTGCCGGCCAGCCCGCCGACTTCGCCCCGCGCTGCGTCGCGACCCGCTTCTTCTTCGGCACCGAATCCCTTTTCCGCCCGCGCCGCAGCAAGGCACCCGTGGACCTCACCTTTGGTGCCAGCGACGGCGGCAGGCAGAGCCCCGACGACGTGCTCGCCGCCTGGAAAGAGCGCCAGCGCCTCGCCCTCACCCCCCAGCGCGCCGCCCGACTGGTCGCCAGGCTCGTCCCCGCCAAGGGCGGCGGGGTCAGCACCGAGGACATCCAGCTCGAAACCACCGACGACCTGCTCGACCTGCTCGCCATCGTCGCCTACCAGCACGCCCCAACCCTCACCGGCAAACGCGTCCGCTGGAGCGTCGACGGCCTGCGCCGCCGTCACGGTCTGGAACCGCACATCCTGGAGCACGACGAAATCGCCGGGCACCGCATCGAACGGTTCTCCGTGGCCCGGGAGGCGTGAAAACAGCCGTGCAAAAGAAGGCTACAAGCTCCTTACGATCTTTCGCAGTTCAGCAATGATCGGCTGGTCTGCCTTGATGCTGCTTCCGCAGTAAGGATCGCCCCGCCATTGATTGCGCTGACCTTTGACCGCACTCCCTTTGGCGACTGCAAAACGCAAGCCCTGACCGAGGATCGCGTGCCCCTTCAGATACTCGAAATGAACGATGAAGAACTGTCCGCTGGAATCCTTGATCATCAGCTTGACCACAGGGCCGTAAAAAGGCTCGGCCTGCCAGGAGTTGGCGGCGGCGAGCTCAACCACCTTTCCAAAGGCTGTTTCGCCTGTATCCGCTCGACCTAGCTGCTTTGTCGCCTGATACCAGACATCCACATCCCTGCCGTTCGGATGTTCGAACTCCTTGGTGCTGCATGCAAAAACCTCGACCAGCTCAGCATGACCGTGCAGGGCGACCGCCCAAAGGAGGATGAAAAGGATCTTTTTCATGGTGTCTCGTCTGATTTTTCTTCCTCGCTGGGTGCTGGGCCTGAAAGCAATCCCCCCACTTGGGCGCATCATTCGGTTGCCCACCAGGGCCTTCTTTCTACATCACACTCCCCCGTCCCATGTCCGCCTCCTCCCCTGATCCCCTCTGGCCGCGCTTCTGGAGCGACGTGCCTGATTCGGACCGGGCGGCTCTTCGGGACGTGCTCGCCGAACTGCTCGGACGCGGCGTCCTGCTTGGCGACGAAGGTGGCGGACGCGACCTCTTCCTGCTCGCCCGGGACCATTACCGCGCGCACCTGGAGGACTACCTCGCCCCGCTCGCCCTGGAACTGATCGTCGATGAAGAACAGTCCCTGCTCCAGGCCCGGCCGCGCACGGAGTCCTGCCAGCTCCTCGGCCGCTTCGACAAGGATGAAACCCTCGTGCTGCTGACACTCTGGCGCCTCTACGACGACGAGATCAGCAACGGCCACCAGGAGGCCGTCATCGTCAGCGTTGACCAGCTCTGGGCCGCCCTGAAGGTCTTCTTCGACAAGATCGCCACGCCGGAAAAGTCGCAGATCGAAGCCTGCCTCGTCCGCCTGCGCCGCCATCGCCTGGTCCGCACCCTGCGGCCGGAGGGCATGCTGCAGATGGGCGAGATGCAGATTGAAGTCCTGCCCAGCCTCGCCCGTGTCATCCCCTTCGACGACCTCGGCGCCTGGCAGTCGCGCGTGGACCTCTATCAGCCAGCTTCCGGCGACAAACCCGACGCTGAATCCGGGGGGGTGGCCGCATGAGCCAGCCGCGCATCACCCTCAGCCGCATCCTCGCCGTCAACTGGTACGGCTACCGGCAGTTCATCGACGTCGCCGGCCTCAGCCTCATCACCGGCGCCAACGGCAGCGGCAAGAGCGCCCTGCTTGACCTCATCCAGTTCGTCATGCTCGGCGAGCAGCAGAGCCGCTTCAACAAGGCCGCCGCCGGAGCGGGCAGCGGGCGCAGCCTGCGCGGCTACTGCCTCTGCGACACCAACACCACCGGCCGCGACGGTCAGGAGCGCTACCTCCGCCCCAGCAGCGTCACCCTCGCCGCCCTCGAGTTCACCTGGCCGCAGCGCCCCGGGGAAACCGAGCCCCGACGCGAGACCTGGGGCGCGCGCATCGAGTACGAAAGCCCCACCGCCAAACCCTCGACGATCTGGTTCCGCACCGGCCGCAGGCTCGCCTGGCAGGACTTCCTCAACGGCGACAAAGGCCCCGAGGCCATGCAGTTCCTGCCCGAGGATGTCTTCCGCACCCGCGTGAAACGCGAGCTCGACGGCGATGTCTGGGACCGTCAGAAGGCCTACCTGGAGGAGATGGCCCTGCGCAGCCACCTCGGCTTCGACGCCGAGCAGATGGGCAAGACCCTGCCCCGCGCCATGGCCTTCGAGCCCGAGAGCAATTTCGAAAAGTTTGTTCGCGAGTTCCTGCTCGAGCCCGGCATGCCCGACGTGCGCGCCGTCAAGGCCAGCGTCGACGCCCACCGCCGCGCCCAGGAGCGGCTGGAGAAGATGCACGACCAGCTCGAACGCCTGAAGAAGATCTCCGCCCATCATCAGAACTGGGTCAGCTCCCGCCGTGAATCCACCCTCTACACGCATCTCAGCGATGCGCTGAAACACGAGGAGGCCCTGGAAAACCTCACCCGCCGCCGCTCGCTCCTGGAGGAACGCCGGGCCGAGCACGCCGACAACCTGGAGGCCCACGAAAACGCCCTCCAGGAACGCGACCGCCTGCGCAGCGCCGTCGAGGCCGCCCGCGCCGCCCTCGGTGACAAGGCGCTCAAGCTCGAGGAGAACGACCGTCGCCGCCGCGAACTCGACAAGGAGATCGCCCGCCTGGAGGCCGCCGCCTCGGGTGTCCGCGACGTGCTGCGCGACCGCCTCCGCCGCTGGCAGGACTGGATCCTGCACGCCTCACGCCTGGGCCTGAACGTCAGCGACGAAGCCTCGGCCTGCCTCGCCGCCATGCAGAGCGCGGACGAGACCCGGGCCCTCGCCGCCGCGCGGGACATGACCGCCGCCTACATCCAGCTCAAGGACGAGGCCGGCGAGGCGCTGCGCCCCATCGAGGCGCGGCTGGCCGAACATGAAATGCGGAAAATGGCCCTGCAGAAGGACCTCGGCCACCTTCAGGAAGGCCAGGCCACCCCCGCGCCGCTGCTCAACGCCCTGCTCGCCCGCGGCCAGCGCGCCGTGGCCCTCGGGCGCGTCGTCGAGGTGAAACCGACGGCGGAAAAATGGTGGCCCCTCCTCGAAGCCATGCTCGGCACCCATCGCCGCGCCATTCTTCCTGAAGACTTCCGCGCCGCCTGGGACCAGGCCCAGCAGACCCCCAGCACGGGCGAGTCCCTGGTGCATCCCGACGAGGTCCGAAGCCTGCCGGTGAAGGTGGAAAAAGGCTCCCTGCGCGAGTTCCTGGAAACCCGCCATGAAGTCGCAGGCCGCTACCTCGACCATCTGCTCGGCGGCATCATCGCCGTCACCAAGGTGTCGCAGCTCGACAAACATGCGCGCGCCCTGTCGCTCGACGGCTGGCTCAAGGACCCGCCACGCCGCGTGAAGCTGGCGCCGGAGAAAGAGCTCACCCTCGGTGAGGAAGGCCTGCGCCGGCTGCGGGATCAGCGTGAAAGCGAACTGCGCGACACCGAGGCCGTCATCGAGGAGGTGCGACGTGACTGCGAGGACCTGCGCGCATTCCTTAACCGCGGCCGTGAATGGCGGCTCGATCATTTCAGCGCTCCGGCGGGCGGCGACGAAATCCATCAACTGCCCCGGCTGCGCAGGGAGCTCGGCGAACTCCAGGCCACCTGGGACCTGCTCGCCACGCCCGACAACGTCCAGGCCATGGAAAACCTGCGCGTGCAGAACGCCACGCTGGAGGGCATTCACGAACGCATCGGCAGCCTGAAGACCGCCATCACCGCCTTCTCCGTCGAGCAGGCCCGGCTTGAAGACGCCCTGGCCGAGGAGGTCACCGCCGAGGAGCAGACCCGCATCGCCCGGCAGACCTCACGGAATCTGGTGCGCGGCATCAACGACGCGGAAATCGCCGCGCGCATCACCGCCGAACGACAGAAGTCCACCTCCTGGCGCAAGGCCGTGGAAATGGCCGCCGCCCTGGCCCTGCGCCTCGACAGCCAGGCCCTGGAGGCCCGCCGCCTGCGCGATGAAGAACGCGCCGCCCTCATCGAGGCCCACAAGGACATCGGCGAGGCGCTCGACGCCGCCGAGGAGGACAACGACGCCTTTGACCAGCGCCGCGAGGAGCTCGAAACCCACGAGCTCGAACGCTACAAGACCGCCGCCGAGGCCGCCAAACGCGAGTGGGAGGAACGCCTCCAGCACCAGGTGCTCGACGTCCTGCGGGAAAAGCTCAGCGAGGCCGACCGCACCAAGCGCGAGCTCAACCGCGCCATGGATCACGAGATCGGCGGCTGGCGCTACCAGCTCACCAGCCGCGCCGACAAGGCCCACAGCGCCATCTGGACGCTGGTGGAAAAAGGCCTGCCCAGCGGCAGCGACATGGACCTCTTCAACGCCGGCGCCCGCGAGGACATCGAGCGCGCCAAGGCGGAGCTCATGGCCGCCATCGACGCCGCCGACAACCCCGAGGACAAGCGCCACCAGCGCGCCCTCGACTACCGCTACTACCATCACTGGGACATCGAGGCGAAACCCGCCGGACGCGGTGACGCCGCCGCGATCAGCCTCAACAAAAGCGCCAGGAAGCAGAGCGGCGGTGAAAATCAGGCGCCCTTTTTCGTCGCCACCCTCGCCGCCTTCCGACGCGTCTATGACCTCGGTCGCCGGGACGAGCAGCAGAACCTCGGCCTTGTCGTCATGGACGAGGCCTTCAGCAAGCTCAGCGGCGACCGCATCGACGACTGCCTTGCCCTCGCCCGCAACTTCGGCCTGCAGCTCATCATGGCCTTCCCCGAGGACCGCCTTCCCACGATGTTCCAGCACGCCGACACCGTCGTGCAGTGCCGCGTGGAACGCACCTACGACGAGTCCACGGAACAGGTGGAGAACATCGAAAACTGGGTCGTCCGCGTCGAGGGCAGCCGGCTCGTCGAGCTGATGGAATAACCAGAAAGTCCTGTAAAAATCGGAAGCTGCCGGGCTCACCCGCTACTTAGACGGCCGTTTTATGTCGGAACCCGGTAAGCCTCAGCGCTTCCACACCACCCAGCATTCCGGCGGGCTGGCACTGCGATTGATGGGACGCAGGAGCTGGACTTCATACTGCCTGGGTGACAGCCCTGCCGCCCATTGGGTGATGGCCTGCTGCTCCTGGGCCCCGCCTTCATGCCCCGGATAAACCGCCAGGGTCAGCAGCCCGCGCGGCGCCAGCAGTTCCAGCGCGTTCGACAAGGCCCGCAGGGTGGTGTCGGTGCGGGTGATGACCGTTTTGTCGGACCCAGGCAGGTAGCCGAGGTTGAACATGATGCCCGCCACCCGACCGTGGCACTCCTGCGACACATGCTCCGCCATGGTTTCATGCCCAGCATGCACCACCGTCGCCGTGCCAACCCCGGCCTCGGCCAGCCGCCGCCGCGTCTCCACGACGGCCGCCTCCTGGACGTCGAAGGCCCAGACCTGCCCCTGAGGGCCCGCCAGCTGCGCCAGGAAAAGGGTGTCGTGACCGTTCCCGCAGGTGGCGTCGATCACGCAATCCCCCGCTCGCAGGCGGTCTTCCATGAGCAGGTGCGCCCAGCCGACCGCCGACGGCAAGCCGCCGATGGAAGAGGCGATGCGAGGGATAGGGTCAGGACTTTCGGACATGCTCCCGCCCTCCTACCTGGCTTCCAGACGGCTGCAACTGCCCTCCTGCGCCGGCCCCCTTCAGACCGTCCGTTTTTAACCCGGTCATCTTTCCGGTTGACGGAAGAAGCCGGGGCCGTAGTATCGCGGCCCTTTTTAACCCCACCCCTTTTTTAGTATGCCCGAAGTTCAAATCCGCAAAGGTGAGCCGATCGACCGTGCGCTCAAGCGCCTGAAGACCAAGCTCGAGATGGAAGGCATCTTTGAGGAAGTCCGCCGTCTGCGCGCCCACGAAACCCCCAAGGAGCGCACCAAGCGCAAGGCTCGCGCCGCCGCCAAGCGTGGCAAGATCCGCTTCCGCTTCACGATGCCAAAGGCCCCCGTCGAACACAGCGACGCCGCGCCATCCGCCTGATTTTCCCGGCTCGTTGTTGGGCCATTCCAACCGATTCAACCCTCAAAGGCTGTCTTTCGAGACAGCCTTTTTGTTTGCCCAAATCCAGCCCCAAGGCCCTCAGGTCCAGAGGACTTCGCGGCTGAGCATGGTGTCGTCATCAAAGACGAACCTGCCGATGAAGCTCTTCTTCTCGACCAGCACCTCGGCCAGCCAGTGGCGGTCATCTGCCCACATCTCCTCAAAGGGCAGCTGTCCCAGCGGGGTCCACAGCGGGATGGCCTCCGGCGTCTCCACCGGCTCGCCCTGCCAGCGCGTGGCGCGGAACACGTCCACGTGCAACGCCAATCCATCGACAAACTGGAACCACAGCTCACCGTGCTTCACTGGATCCAGGGCAGTGACGCCAAGCTCCTCCTGCGTCTCCCGCACGGCGCATTCCAGACTGGTCTCGCCAGGATCCATCTTGCCGCCGGGGCCGTTGATCTTGCCCGCCCCGAGACCGCGCTTTTTGCGGATCAGCAGCACCCGGCCCGCCTCTTCATCAACGATGAACATCAGCGTGGCGCGCACGCCCGGCTTCCAGCTTGGCCAGTCAGGTGGGGTCATGAAGGCAGGTGGCGGCTGGCAGGGGCCGCGTCAAGCAGCAGCCTTTCCGGAACAGGATCGAATCCAGCCAGGCCCGGTGGTTTCATTCAGCCGACGGCGGAGTCTCTTCCAAAAGTTCACGCACCCTCAGCACCAGCAGTCCGGCATAACAAAAAACCAGACCTGCCGACCCGGGCAGCAGCCAGATCACCTTCAGCATCTCATGCTGCGCCAGGAAGAAGCCGGAGAACGCCTTCATCTGCCCCGCCAGTGACCGCGTCGCGGCCGATCCGTCACGCGCCAGATGCCGCAGCACATCCTGGTGGACGTCCTCGAACATGTTCACCGCGCCGCCCAGCCGCAGATTCACCAGATAAAAGCAGAAGGCGGACACGGCCAGCAGCACCACGCCCATGCCCAGGCAGAGCCGTCCGTTCAGCCGGCCCCAGCGGACCAGCTGATCCTCACGCAGCATGAGAAAGGAGAGCAACCAGCACGGCATGACGAATCACTGCTCCACCTTGAAAACGTGCAGCGAGGTGCCGGCGGGGTTCAGCTCCACATAGTTTTCCGAACCGCGCCACTCATAGGTGTGGCCGTGCATGAGATCGTGAACGCGGTAGGGCCGTGAAGCATCGAGGCCCAGCGCGCCAAGGTCCAGTTTCACCATGCCCGCGACGTTGCTGAAGCCGTTCAGGCTGATGACGCACAGAGTGCGGTTGCGGTGATCCTGAGTCACCTTGCTGTAGCAGAGGAGCTGCTCGTGCGTGGTCGGGTGGAAGACGAGATTGTCGTAAAGATGCATCGCCGGATTGTCGCGGCGGATGTGGTTCAGGCGCGCGATGAAGCCCTTGATGTTGCCCGGCGCGTTGTGATCGCGGTCGCGAAGCTGGAACTTTTCGGAGTCAAGATACTCCTCCTTGCCCGGCAAAGGCTGGTTTTCACACAGCTCGTAGCCGCTGTACATGCCCCAGCTGGGCATGAGGGTCGCCGCCAGCGCCGCCCGCAGCCGGAACACGCTGCTCGGGGCGTTCTGCAGGTAGAAGGGCAGGATGTCCGGCGTGTTCGGCCAGAAGTTGCCGCGGTAATACCAGCGCATCTCGCCCTGGGTCAGCTCTTTCGCATACTCGGTCAGGCCGTGCTTGTCCTCACGCCAGGTGAAGTAGGTGTAGCTCTGGCTGAAGCCCACCTTGCCCAGCACCTGCATCATCTTCGGCTTCGTGAAGGCCTCGGCAAGGAAGATCACCTCGGGATGCTTGCGCTGCACGGTGCCGATCAGCTCCTCCCAGAAGGACACCGGCTTCGTGTGCGGATTGTCCACCCGGAAGATCTTGACGCCCTTGTCCACCCAGAACAGCACGACGTCGATCAGCTCGCGCCACAGGTTCTTCCAGTCGGCGCAGTGAAAGTTCAGGGGATAGATGTCCTGGTACTTCTTCGGCGGGTTTTCCGCATAACGAATGCTGCCGTCCGGGCGCTGGTAGAACCAGTCCGGATGCGACTTCACATAGGGATGGTCCGGCGAGCAGTTGATGGCGAAGTCGAGCGCGATCTCGAGGCCGCGTTTCTGCGCCTCGCCCACCAGCCAGACGAAATCCTCGACGGTGCCCAGCGCCGGCTCAACCTCGCGATGCCCGCCCGCGGGGCCGCCGATGGCCCAGGGACTGCCGACATCCCCGGCATAGGCCACCAGGGTGTTGTTCCTGCCCTTCCTCGCCGTGACACCAATCGGATGGATCGGCGGGAAGTAGATCGTGTCGAAGCCCATCGCTTTTGCGTCATCCAGCCGGCCCAGGCAGTCCCGGAACGTGCTGTGCTTGTCGGAGCGGCCCTCGGCGTTGCGCGGGAAAAATTCATACCAGGCCGAGAAGCGCGCGCGTTCACGCTCCACAATCACCTTCAGCGGCTCGCTGCAGCTCGACAGGCTGCGGTCGGCATAGGTGTCCATCAGCTTCTGCAGCTCCGCGGAAAGCAGCACGTCCATCACCTCCTCCGGAGGCAGCGAGGTCAGCAGCTCGGCCACGTCCTCCAGCTCCTTGGCGCAGTCCTGGGCACCGGCACCCCGGGCGCGCTGGGCGGCCTCACGCAGCAGCTTCGCGCCTTCCAGCGCCTCCACCGGCACGTCGGGATCCTTTGCCTGCACCCGCACGGCAAAGGTCTTCTTCCAGCCCTTGTAGCTGTCCGACCAGGCCTCCACCACATACTCCCAGCGGCCCATGGATTCAAAGCTGCACTGCCCGTGCCAGCGGTCGTTGTCCTGATGGCTCATGGGCGCCTCAAACCAGCGTTTGCCGCCGACAAGCCGCCACTTCAGCAGCGCCGACATCACCACATGACCGTCGGTAAACAGATCGCACCACACCTCCATGGGCTCGCCCACGACCCGTTTGACCGGGTGGCGCCCGCCTTCAATGCAGGGGTAAAAGTTCTCAATGACAACGGTGGGAGCGTGGGCGGCGGCGGACATGAGGATCTGGGACTGCCCCGACTCATCGCACGGGAAACCGCCGCCTTCAGCAACTAAAAGTGTGACTGGACATTCCATCACAAAATTGTGATACTCTTTCACCATGAAAACCGCCACCGTCCGTGACCTTCGCTACGACTTTCCGAAGATCGAGGCCTGGCTGGCCAGCGGTCAGGAAATCCAGATCACGAAGCACAACAAGCCCATCGCCACCCTGGTGAAGCCACGAGCCGCACCCGCTCCCCGGCAGCCCGCCCTCCCGGATTTTGAGGCCAGAATCCGGAAAATCTGGGGTGACCGCAAGTTCAGCACCCAGGAAGTGGAGGAAATGCGGGCTTTTGAAACGGGCGAACCATGACCGCCTACCCTGACACGAGCTTTCTCTGCTCGCTCTATCGGCGGCAGGATCACACCGCTGGCGCCATAGCCTACCGCCTGCACATGAAGGAGCCGCTCTCGGCCTCGCCGCTGCTGGAGTTCGAATTTCGGCAGGCGATCCGCCTTCAGGTCTTCCTGCATTCCCGGGACAAAAAGATGGGCTATGGCCAGCCCGAGGCCGACCAGATGCTCGCTGACTGGGAATCGGACCTCGCTTCAGGCATTGTGCAGATCGTCCCGGTCGATCACGACGCCGTCCTGCGCATGGCGGAGTTCCTGTCCTGCACCCACGCCATGAAGGGCGGTCACCGCACGCTCGACATCCTGCACGTGGCCACCGCCAGGCATCTCGCCGCCCGGGACTTCCTCACCTTCGACGCACGCCAGAAGAAGCTCGCCAAGGCCATCGGCCTGCGCACACCCTTGTGATCCCACGGTGGACAGAGAGGCAATTGATGGGGCGAATAGAGGCACAGACCTGAATGGCACATTATAGGCAGCGAGGCTGGCGCCAGCAGAGTGGCCATCTCGCTCCGCCGAGATGAGCGAGAGGCTTGCGCCGAAGAGAAGGACTTTCGGAGTTCGGAAACGGCTGGATCACCATTGAGGGACCGACCCCTGGCCACGTTCACATGCCCGATCGTCGAAACGGACTCTTGTCCGGCGGCCTACTATGCGGCTAGCATCCGCTTTCCTGCATGAAATTCCCCGTCCTTCTTAACGACAGAGGGACAGACCCTTTGTCGGGTTTACAGAGGGACAGACCCTTTGTCGGGTTTACAGAGGGACAGACCCTTTGTCGGGGTGTCCTGGTGCCACCTATTTCCTTGGATTCAAAAATAGTCTGTCAGGAAAACGGCCCTTCCGGCAAAGTGAGTCAAGCCACCATGACCGAGCCTGCTCATGACCGTTTTCTGCCCCTCTTCCTGCCTGTGCAGGCGGACCTGAGGGCGTTCATTGGTGCGGCGGTGCGGGATGTCGTCACGCGGGAGGACATCTTCCAGGAGGTGGCGATGATTCTGTGGAAGAAGTTTGAGCTTTATGATCCGGCGCGGCCTTTTGGAGCCTGGGCGCGCGGCATCGCCATCCGCAAGATCCTGGAGGATCGCCGGCTTCAGGGAAGGCTGCCGGAATCTTGCACGGCGGAGACACTGGAGGCCCTGTCGCATGGATTTGACGCCGATGAGGCGGAGGCGTCCTGGAAGGACCGTGAAAAGGCGCTGAACCACTGCCTGGAACAGCTTCCTGAGCGCAGTTCCAGGCTGATCCGCGAACGGTATCATCAGAATCACAGCATCGAGCGCATCGCCGAGGAGGAGGGCCTGAGCCTGGATGCCATTTACCAGACCCTCAGCCGCCTGCGCCGCCAGTTGCGTGAATGTGTGCAGCGCCGGTTGGGCCTCAGCTTTGAATAACCATGTCCCCTCCTGCTGACAGCGCCGAATTTGCGCGACTGCTCGACCGCTGGTTGGACGCCACTCTGACGGCCGAGGAGGCGGAGCTGCTCTGGCGCCGTGTGCGTGAGTGCCCTGAGTGCGCGACGGAATTGGCGGCGGCGGCACGCTTTGAAGGATTGCTGGCGGACACGATCAAGGCACGGGATGTCGAGGTCGAGGCGCGCAAGGTGCTGGCAGTGACGCCGCGTCAGACAAGTCCGCTTTCGGTGGCGTCGGCGCCGGCGAAAAAGCCGGGCGTTTCCATGCGGTCGTTCGCCTGGGCGGCCGTGCTGGTGGCGGCTGGAGTGATCACTGCCCTGCTCTGGCCCGAGGACCTGCAGAAGGGAGTGCGCCTGGGTCAACAGAAGACCAGGAAACCGGTCGCGCCCTTGCTGGTGGAGCCTTTGCCGCCGCCCTCACCACCACCGCAGGTGCCGCCGATTGAGAACATGGTGGCGGGGTCTGGGTTGAACCCACCTGCCGCCGTCGAACCCACTTTCATGGAGCGCCTGGACCGGTTTTTCATCCGGGATGTCAGTCTGGATCAGGTGCCTTTGGGCCAGGCGATGGCCGCCCTGCGGCAGGCCCTGGTGGAGAAGGACTCTTTGAAAACCCTGCCTGTCGAAAAGCTGCGTGTCACGGTGCCCGCCGGGGCGCTGGGCCGCAGGGTGACTTTTTACAGCGGTCCGATTTCCTATCTGAAGGCGGTGCGGGCGGTGGCAGCGCTGGCGGGCTGCGATGTGGAGGTGGATGACCTGACAATAGCGCTGATCCTTCAGCCGGGCATCTTTCCCCAGGTGGTGGAAAAACGTCTGCTCACAGAACTGCTGGCCGGGCGCATGATGGCAGGAGGGGGTGCGATGGTCGAGGATGCCGACAGGATGGCGCTGTTCTGGGAGGATGCCGCCAGCCTGGGAATCCCGGTGGCGGCGGACGGAACGGCGCAGCTTTCACGCGGACAGTGGGAGGCCTTGCGGCTGCTGACGGACATGCGGGACCAGCTTGGGCTCATCCCCATGCCAGCCTTCGCGGTTTATGCCGTGCCCCAGGACACCGCCCCCCCTGACGGGGTGATCATGCCCGAGCAGAAGCAGGATTCCCTGGACAAGATCCAATCTCTCGGGCTGCAGCCGGTGCTGACCTTCACCCCCAAGCTTGCAGGGCCGAACAACCCGGACCCAGTGATGCTGGAACCGGACGGGGATCGCCTCAAGCTGGTGGCCGCCAGGGGGCCGATGCCGGACACTCCGCAGCAAACCGACCAGGCGCCCGTGGTGCTGGGAAGCGTGCCGCTTGCAGCAGGCATGGTCACCAGCGTCGCCATGAGCAGTTCCATGTCCGATGGCAACGCAGTGCGGGCTTCGCTGATGGATGCCCTGGGAGGTGTCTCGTTTTCCAGCAACGCACAGTCCGGAATCCAATTTGTCGTGGTTCCCGTGACACCTTCCACCCAGCCGCCTCCTTAATCCGGCACCATTCAAGGCTTCCCACGACCCATTTTCCCTGATAAATCTTCAACCCAACCCCCAGTCCATGTTCACCCGCCTTCTTCTCCGGCCCTGCTTTTGGGTCCTGGCCCTGTCCTTCCTCGTTGATGCGAGCGCCGTTCCTCCGGCTCCCAACGTGTCAGCCCTGACTTCACTGCGCTTCACCGTGCGCAAGCGCACCGTCACGGCGCTTCTGGAGCCTGGCTTGCAGCAGGTGGTGCTCGAGCAGAAGTCCGGCAGCGGCTGGAAACCCGTGGGAGTGGCTTATCCGCTTCCCTACGGACCCAGGGTTTCAGTCTTCAACCTCGCGAGGGAGGTGCCCGCCTCGGAACTGAGGGTTCAAGGCTATCGCAAGGCGAAGTTCCCCGCCCGGTTCAAGAGCGGCATCAGGAATTTTGACCGGCCTGATCCCAGTGTGGACGTCACTTCCGGGCAGCTGACCCTGATGCCAACGATCAATTTCACCAGTGGCGTGGTCGTCAGCGGGATGCGGTCGGCGGACATTCCGCAGGCCCTTGCAGCCGGGGCCCTGACTTCGGCGCCGTTGCCCGAGGCCGTTGAGTCGGACATCTGGCAGATCGTCGGCAGCCGGGTTTACTTTTTCAATCAGTACCGCGGCCTGCAGATCCTGGACGTGAGCGATCCGACCCAGCCTGCGCGTCTGGGCAGCCTGAGGCTTCCCTCCAGCGGGGAGCAGATGTTCGTGCTGAATCCTGAAGGCAGCCGGATTGCCCTGCTGGGAAGCTCCAACGACAAGACACGGGCCGGGGTGGCGACGATCTGGCTGATTGAAGTGACGGAAGGTGTGCCGGTTTTGGTGAATGAGGTGGCTCTGGAGGGTGCGATCGCGGACAGCCGGCTGATCGGTGACCGTCTGCAGGTGCTCTGCACCCAGGTGGTTCTGAACAAGGAAGGGCAGCCCATGGACAACGAGGTGCTGCTCACCAGCGTGGATGTGAGCAACTTCGAGACGCCCCGGAAGCTTGGCACGCTGCGCTTTCCCGTCTGTGTTTCCGGAGTCCTGCAGGCGGCTGGAGGGCAGCTTTTGGTCGCCACGCAATCTTACGCGTCGGGCCAGCTGGAGACCAACGCCGTGCATCTCGTGGATGCCTCGGCTGCTCCCACGGTGGTGAAGACCTTCCGGCCCAAGGGCGTGGTTCAGGACAAATTTAAAATGAGCATCGTCGGGGATGCCGTGGTGGTGGTCAGCCTCTTCAACAATGGCAACTGGAACAACCGCAGCACCTGGGTGGAGACCTTTCCCCTGAGCGGTGGCTCGGTCTCGGCCCTGGCCTCCCTGGAACTCGAAGGTGCCCGTGGGGAGAGCCTGCATGCCACCCGCTTTGACGGCAGCCGGCTCTATGTGGTGACCTTCCGGCAGATTGACCCGCTTTTCGTGGTGGATCTGGCCGATCCGGCCGCCCCGGTGCTTTCGGGGATTCTGGAAATCCCCGGCTGGAGCACCTACCTCGAACCGCTCGGAAACCGGCTGCTGGCCGTGGGCGTGGAGGCCGGGCAGGTGACGGTTTCACTCTTTGATGTCACCGACCCCAACGCACCGTCCATGCTTTCCCGCCTGTATCTGGGTGAGCCGGGCGTATCGAGCTGGAGTGAGGCCAATTACGATGAAAAGGCCGTCGAATACCTGCCGAAGCAGGGGCTGGTGATGGTGCCGTTCCAAACTTGGTGGGGTTCGTCCGGGCCGCAAAAAGCGATCCAGGTGGTCGGGGTGGGTGAGGATGATCTCACCGCCGGTCCGACCCTCGAGCATGACTTCAATCCGCGGCGGGGAAGCTTCATCGCTGACCATTACGTCAGCATTTCAGGCCAGGAACTGCTGGTCCACTCCGCCGGCCCGGAGCCAGCCACCGAGCCTGTCGTCAGGCTGCCCCTTGCCTGGCGCACGGACCGTGTGCTGCCCGTGGGGGACTGGCTGGTTCAAATCGAGGACGGCCCTTCGGCCTGGCGCTCCAGGTATGGCTTCAATTTGATCCATCTCGACGGCAACCAGGGACGCGCAACCCTGCGTGTCACCTCCGCCCAGGATCCGGATGGCCTGCAGCAGGTGCTGGACCTGGGTGAAGGTCAGATCGTCGGCCTGACCAGCCGGGGAAACCGACTCTTTCTGGCACAGTACAAGGCGGATGCCACCGAACGTGGCCATGGCTTGCGCACCCTGGAGGTGAACCTAGCCAGTGCGCCGCCGGTGATTGCTGAGAGCGACAGTGTTGTGCATGACCTGTCCGCCCTGAACAGTTACGACCTGCAACTGGACCGGCTGCAGCCTCTCTGGGTCACCGATCAGAAGCTTGTCTGGTACCTGCCGATGCAGCCCGCCTTCAACTGGTGGGGGCCGATTTGCATCCAGCCGGTCGTCATTGGGCCCGTCACCCTTCAGCCGATCATCGCCCGGCCCTTCGTCCTGCAAGGCACCCTGAACGGCAACTCCGCCCCGGTGACAGGAGGGGCGATCGTTGCGCCTCCTCCGGCCGGTCCGGTTCTCACCCTGACGGTCCCGGCTGCCGCGCTTTGTCCGGTTTCCGTGAGTGATTCTGGAATCCTGGCCGATTCGCCCCAGGTCATCCGGGTCAAAGATGGTTCGCGGGGTGCCAGCCGCGCCTTTGCCCAGGATGGTTTCATGTTCATGAGCTACGACACCAGCAAGGCTGAGCCGCCGGACATCAAGCCCACGAAACCTGTGAACAACCTGCGTGTTTTGGCCTTGAAGCCTGCTCGCCTCGCCAGCTGGCTTCAAGTCATCGACTGGCGCAGCGGCGAGCCCGTCCTCCGCGACCCCGTTTCCATCCCCGGCCAGCTTCTCAGCGTGGCCCAGGCAGACGCCCAGGGTGCCGTGGTCCTGACCCACAGCGAGCAGCGGATCGGCACACTCGGCCCCACGACCCGCTCCATCCAGGCCTGTGCTTATGACGGCGTCTCCGCCTGGCAGCTCGACAGCTACATCTCCGCCACCCCCTTTGGCGGCGTCTCCGCCACCGACGGCATCCGCATCTACCTGGCCTGTGATTCCTCCGCCAAAAAAGGCGTTGTCAGCATCGGCTACAACAGCGCCACCGGCCGCCTGGGCCAGATCAGTTCATGGTCGATGGCCGAGGCTCCCACCCTCCTTCATGTCAGCCATGGGCACCTCCTGGCCAGCAGCTTTGGCAATCTGGAGGTCGCCAGCATCTCCCTGACCGGGGTGCTGACGCCGGCGGCTTCCTATGACACCCCCGTGAACCTTCAGCTGCGCGTGGACCGGGCGACTTTCACCCAGGGCCTCGATGTCTGGGTGCCTGCCGGTGATTACGGCGTCGAGTTTCTCCAACGTTCTCAGCTGGCCCCCTGATCCGTCTCAGAGCCAGCGGCGACCCCGATCCCCCTCTTCCGAAACCCGGGAGAGGGGGATTTTTATGAAAAAGGGCAACCCGGGCTTGCACGCGAGACGTTTCGTTGCATGACAGATTTAGAATCATTCTAATTCTAAAGCCATGCCTTCCCCTTCGCGCCCCGCTTCCAAACCCACCGGTCTCGAGTGCCGGATGGCCGTGCTCGGTGCTGATGTCCGCCTCACCCCCCATCGGCGTGAGGTTTTCGACACCCTGGCGGCATCCACCGACCACCCGACCGCCCTGGACATCTTCACCCGGATCAAGGACCGCTCCCCCGGCATCTCCCTGGCCACGGTTTACAACTGTCTCGACCACCTTACCTCCGCCGGGCTCATCAAGCTCGTCCACCTCGAGCGCGGCCAGTCCCGCTACTGCGCCAATCTTCACGAGCACGTCCACTTCCACTGCGAGACCTGCGGCAAGGTCATCGACGCCCACCCCGCGACCGATTTCGACCCCGCCAAGTTCTGGAACCTCCCCAAAGGCACCCGCGTCACCCGCACCGACCTCGCCATCCACGGCACCTGCGATGCCTGCGCGGCCAAATAATCCCTCATCCCCCATCTCTCATCCCTTTCCATGTCCCTCGAAATTAAAAACCTCCACGCCCAGATCCCCGGCCGCGAAATCCTCAAAGGCCTGAACCTCACGATCAACCCCGGTGAAGTCCACGCCATCATGGGCCCGAACGGCTCCGGCAAAAGCACGCTCAGCAAGGTGCTCTGCGGTCACGAGGACTATGAGGTCACCGGCGGCGAGGTCCTGCTCGATGGCGAAAACATCCTCGACATGGCCGTCGATGCCCGCAGCCGCGCCGGCCTGTTTCTCGCCTTTCAGTATCCGCACGAGATCCCCGGCGTCAGCAACGCCAACTTCCTGCGCGCCGCTCTGAAGGCCCGCCTGCCCAAGGGCGAGGACATCGACGCCGTCAGGTTCTACAAGCAGCTCTATGCCCGCATGGACCAGCTTGAGATGGACCGCAGCTTCACCAGCCGCAGCGTCAATGAAGGCTTCTCCGGCGGCGAGAAGAAGCGCAACGAGATCCTCCAGCTCATGATGCTGGAGCCGAAGTACGCCATCCTCGACGAGACCGACTCCGGTCTCGACATCGACGCCCTCAAGATCGTCTCCCGCGGCGTCAACGCCATGCGCAGCGAGAATCGCGGCTTCCTCGTCACCACCCACTACCAGCGCCTCCTCAATTACATCCAGCCCGACATCGTCCACGTCCTCATGGACGGCCAGATCGTCCACACAGGCGGCAAGGAACTCGCCCTCAAGCTCGAGGAAAAAGGCTACGACTGGGTCAAGGAGGAACTGATGGCCGCAGCTTGAGCGCGGTGAACCTGAAATTTTAAACCAGTAACTCCCCTCTTTTATGGTCATCGCCCCCGAACCCGTCGAAACCGGCCTTCCCGCCAGTGAAGCGCCCGACATCTCCGACATCCGCGTGGACAGCGTCGGCGACTTCACCTTTCCGGAGCGCAACAAGTTCGACTCCGGCTTTGGCATCACCGAAAAGACCATCGACTACATCGCCGATGTGAAGGGTGATCCCGACTGGATCCGCGAGTTCCGCAAGAAGGCGCTCAAGGTCTTCCAGGACAAGCCCATGCCCACGCACTGGGCCACCAAGGACCTCGAAAACATCCACTTCGACGAGTTCCGCTACTACCTCAGCGACGGCCAGAAGCCGAAGCGTTCCTGGGACGAGGTGCCGGAGGATGTGAAGAAGACCTTCGACCGTCTCGGCATCCCCGAGCAGGAAAGGAAGTTCCTGGCCGGCGTCGAGGCGCAGTATGACAGCGAGGCCGCCTACTCCAACATCAAGGCCGCCGTCGAGGAGCAGGGCGTCATCTTCGTCAACAGCACCGAGGGCCTGCACAAGTATCCCGAGATCTTCCGCAAGTGGTTCGGCAAGGTCATCCCCACCGGCGACAACAAGTTCTCCGCCCTCAACAGCGCCGTGTTCAGCGGCGGCTCCTTCATCTACGTCCCGCCCGGCGTGAAGGTGAAGCATCCGCTGCAGGCCTACTTCCGCATCAACAGCGAGCAGTTCGGCCAGTTCGAGCGCACGCTCATCATCGCCGATGAAGGCGCGGAAGTGATGTACATGGAAGGCTGCACAGCGCCGAAGTTCGAGACCGCCACGCTGCACAGCGCCGTCGTCGAGCTCGTCGCCATGAAAGGCGCGAAGATCCAGTATGTCACCGTGCAGAACTGGAGCAGCAACGTCTTCAACCTCGTCACCAAGCGCGGCATCGCGCATGAGGATGCCGAAGTGCGCTGGATCGACTGCAACATCGGCAGCCGCCTTACCATGAAATACCCCGGCGTCATCATGAAAGGCAAACGTGCCCGTGGTGAAGTCATCAGCATCGCTTTGGCCAATAGCGGCCAGCATCAGGACACCGGCGCGAAGATGGTCCACGCCGCCGACGAGACCACCAGCAACGTCATCAGCAAGTCCATCTCCATTGGTGAAGGCCGCGCCACCTACCGCGGGCTGGTTCACATTCCGAAGCACCTCAAGGGGTGCAAAAACAACACCGAGTGCGACGCCCTGCTCATCAACCCCAACAGCCGCACCGACACCTACCCCGCCATCAGCGTCCGCGGCAACCAGCACGCCACCCAGCACGAAGCGAGCGTCAGCCAGGTCAGCGCCGAGCAGATCTTCTACCTCATGCAGCGCGGCCTCACCGAGGCCGAGGCCATGAGCTTGTCCGTCAACGGCTTCATCAACGACCTCGTGAAGGAGTTCCCGATGGAATACAGCGTCGAGCTGAAACGCCTCATCGATCTCGAAATGGAAGGCAGCGTCGGCTGATGCGGAACAACCCCCATGGACTGCGGCAGACTGCTGCCGCTTTCCGAAGCCAGCCTGCTGGCGAGACGGGGTTGCTGCCGTCCCCAATGTGACCCTTCCCTTTCAGGCAGCAGGGCTGCCTGCGCCAAAGCTGCAGCAGGCTGCGGCACTGCAAAGACTCCGTCCTTCTGATTTTCCCTCACATGCCTTCAGATACCCCCACCGGCCTCCTCTCCATCACACCCGCTCGCAGCGCCTCCACGCCCGCCTGGTTCACCGCGCGTTCCAACGCCGCGTGGGCCGAGTTCCAGTCGCTGCCACTTCCGGGCCTCAAGGACGAAAACTGGCGCTACTCCAATGCGAAAAAGATCGATCTCGAAATGCATGCTCCGGCCAAAACGCCGACCGCCGAGCAATCCAAAGCCGCTCTCGCCGCCACCGAAGGCCTCAAGGAGCGCGCGGCGCGGTTTGTCTTTGTGAACGACACGCTCGTCGAGTCCGACACGAACGCCCTTCCCGCCGGTGTGGTCTGCGTGAGCTTTGAAGAAGCCCTGAAATCGCACGAAGCGGCCCTCCGGCAGCATTTCATGAAGGGTGAACAAGCGCTGGGCTCGAATAAATTCGCCGCCCTGCATCTGGGGCATGTCAAAGCGGGCACCGTCATCATCGTGCCGAAGAACGTCGTCATCGAAAAACCCGTCGAAATCTTCCACTGGGTCGTCGGCGACCACGCGGCCATCTTTCCTCACACACTCATCGTCACGGGCGATCACGCGGAGGTCAGCGTCGTCGATCATTACCGCAGTCTCGAAGGTGAAGGCGGACTCAGCATCGCCATCGCCGATCTCGTCGGCGGCAGCGGCAGCAAGATCACCTACGCCGCCTGCCAGGAACTCGCCGATGACGCCCAGGCGCTGCATCTTTCCAGCATCACCGCCGGACGCGATGCCAGCGTGAAAAGCTTCCAGGTGCAGCTCGGCGCCGCCTTCAGCCGCAGCGAGAGCGTCAGCGACCTCGTCGGCCAGGGCGCCCGCAGCGACATGCTCAGCGTCAGCCTGCCCATCGGCGATCAAATCGTCGATCAGCGCACGCTTCAGCGTCACAAAGCCCCGCACGCCACGAGCGACCTGCTCTACAAGAACGCCCTCTACGGAAAGTCGCGCACCGTTTTC
>Ga0315900_10001593_pt1 | contig 36147 bp, 31 predicted proteins | sample LakEriMetagenome_FD_203521 | JGI IMG/M metagenome (GOLD analysis project Ga0315900, IMG submission 203521) | Freshwater fungal communities from buoy surface, Lake Erie, Ohio, United States - Buoy 12 MA114 | ecosystem: Environmental > Aquatic > Freshwater > Lake > Lake biofilm | place: USA: Lake...
ACCAAGGCTGGCTTATTACCGAAAGATCACCTTGGCTGGGCGAAGTTTACAAAAACTCTCGCCTCAGTCCAAGATCAACCTGCGCGCGGATAAAATCACGGCAGTGCCATTCGTACCTGACACCTTTTCTATCCCTATCCCACCTTTTCTATCCGGAATGATTCATGCGCGCCCAGGTGAGACGCATAGCCGATTTGCGTGAGCAAGCGCATCGGCACTTGGAAAGAAATGTGTCGCTGCTTTCGGACGAAATTGCGCAGTTGCTGCTGAGTTCACCCCCAGTGCAATGCGGGGAACCCCAACTTATCGCGCTGGACGCCGCTGAGATCAATCGAGACGTCAACTTCCAATTGAGCCCGTATTACTCAGGCACGGATTTCCATTCCGCCATCGCGGCGGATCCAATTGCCGAAGGTGGACACTGCAACGACTTGCTTGCAAGGCAGGTGCGCCGCTGTGTCTTTCCGGGTGTCGATGTAGTCTTCCCGCACGCGCTGGCGTCGCGAACGGACCCATTTCTAGCCAATGTGGCTGAAGAGTGGGTATCTTACAATGACAGCGTATTTTTCGTCTGCCGATTTGAACCGATTGAATTGGCTTGGCTAGAATCGTTCGATGGTGCTCGCCGGCAGGCATCAACCGCAGGGGCATTTGACGTTGGTGTCTGCTCGACACGTTGTCCAAGACGCTCTTCTCAATGGACCAAAGAAACTGTATTCAACATGACGGCGGCCGCGGTTTGTGTCTTCGCAACAGCACTGGATGGAGAAGGCTACCTCGTGTGGAAGGTCTAGAGCCCCAACTTGGGGTTCGACTCGAATCGCGATCGGGTCTGGGAAAATCGTCGTACTGACTTGTCGCGGCCTAGTCACCGCCGGTCGTTCTTCGGATGAAGGCAAATCCCCTTAGGGAACGAATGATGAATGCAGATAAGTTTGCCCGGCAGTGTCGCATGGAGAAGGACGCCCTGCTTGCTTCTTACTTCGCCCCAGGTGCTGACACCCGAGTCAGTATGGAAATTCGCGACATGCAGCTTGACGAACCCAAACTTGCGGCCCTTCGCGAGATCTTGGATGGCGCGCTGACAGATGCGTTTTACACCATACTACTCGGACTTGATGGTGCGGCGTCGATCGGCGGAACCCAGCAGAGCTTTGACCTCCGCGATGAATCCGGCGCCAGAATTACTGGCGACGGTGAATTGGAAGCAGCGGCGTTTGCGCACTTTCATGAGCCGTGACCATACGGTTAATCGTGCAACGGGTTTCCAACACGCGACACCCAGCTGAAAACCGAGAATACGACGAACCAAGCGATGCAACCAAGTCGCGGAGTCAGGCCGTTCGACAATTGAGAAACTATCGCCGTGATTAGGTCCCAACGGTTGTTCCGCCCAAGAAAGTTCGAAATGTCTTGGTTCGGTCGCAAAGGTCATTTCACGACCGTTGATGAAGCCACTGGTGTCCTATTCGCGTCGTCCATGATGCAGCCAAGTGCCCTTCCTGACTTGTTCAGAAGCAACGCGAAACGGCATCTCGGTGACGCTGTTTGGTCGATCCTACACGCAGAGCCGGTGACGAAGGCAGGACCCTTTGTGCCGATCGGAAGTGAGGCAACTTCCTTCGCTGCTAGTCCAGTGTCTCTACAGTCGGGTTGGGTCGGATGGTAGCCTCCTTGGGGTGCAGTCGATAGCTCCATCCAGCCAAAAACCCCAGTTGCCTTGAGGACGCAATCATCCATAAGGTCTGGTTGCAAAAAGCTCACGAGACCTGATCGACTCAAGGTTCATTTTTTTGATTCGCAGGCCATTCATCGCGACCATGCTCCACTTCGGCAAGCCCTCAGGCAAACTTTGTGCCGCTTGCCCTACCGTTGGCTTTCGCCTCGACCTTCTGACTTTTTCCTAGCGATCCAGCGGCTCATGGAACCCTTCCAAAGACCGCTAGATCGTCGAGGGCAAGAAGGCCTTCCAGCTGGCGTACTTCGGATCATCCGAAACGGTCAGCATCCCGACCTGGGTTCGAGGCCGATGGGGCTGATTGAGCAGCTTCATGTTGGCCTGCTGCGGTGTGCGGCCACCCTTTTTAGAATTGCAGGCAGTGCAACTGCAGACCACATTCTCCCAGGACGTCCTCCCTCCCTGAGACCTTGGAATCACATGATCCAGACTCAGCTGGCTCATCGGTCGCGACTGACCGCAATACTGGCACTGATGGCCATCCCTCGCAAAAAGGTTCTTGCGGTTGAACCGCACCGCCGATTTGGGCAATCGATCGTAAAGCACCAAGCGAACGATCCGTGGTACCTGAATCTCCTGGCGTGGGGTCCTCAGATAGTCCTCCCCTGGCTGCTTTTCGGGAGCATGCAACAACGACAGTTCACACCAGCTTTCAAAATCAAAGTTGGCGTACTGGCCATCCTCGATGACGATCACCTCGGCGCAGTTGCGATAGAGCAACGTCATCGCGCGACGCACATCGACCACTCGGATCGGCATGTAAAAACGATTCAGCACCAGGACGTTTGCGTCCAACTGCCCCTGATCCCCTTGCCCTAGATCCCCCATCGCTCATCATTCCTTTACGAGAGCTGGCAGAAGGGGTTTTCGAGGCAAATTCGGGGGGATGCCACGGCGCGACGTCCGTCTCGGACTCCCGCTTCCATCGCTTCCACGCCACACCCTCTGCCCCAACCCCTTCGGCACCCAATCGGCCACGGTGGGTCATCCACCCACGTAGAACGTGGAATGGAACGCCACTCATTTTAGCGGAGTCAAACTCCTGTGAGCAAACAGGAACTCTGGGGAAATCTGTTCTTAACCTGGGGCAGTTTCATCGCTCCGCTATCCCAAGGGGGAAAGGCGCCGGCGTAGCCGAAAAATCGGTACGTGAACGGACTTCAGGCACTGCGAATCCTATCCCGTTTGGCCGGAATCGACCGCCGATGCCGCGCGGCGACACCGATCGCCCGCTCCACCGCTCGCAGCTTGCGGTAGACCCCAGGTCGGCAGGCGAAGCGATCGAGCGAATTTCGGTATTTGAGGAAAAACATGAAGGTTTCGGCAAAATCCTCGCACGCACAGGTCGCCGCATAATCGGTGATGAAGTGATCCCGGAACCACCGCGAGCGCACCCGCTCCATCGATTGCTCCGATCGACATCTCCCCGCCTCGATCCGATACCTCCGACTCTCGGAAAGCCGTTTTTTCCAACGCTGATACGGCCGCGCCTGGCAATTGCCATAGGAGGCGTCAAACACCGGTTCGAACCACCCCTGTCGGAAAAAGTAGCTATCCAGGTAGTGCCAAGCATGAGCGAATTCGTGCCGGATGATATCGGTCAGGGTGCAGCCGGGAGTTCGAGCCTTGGAGGGAAGATCGCGGGGCAGGTAGATCACGCCAGGACGGTATCCCTGGTGACGAAAAGGCCCCGTCTTCTCAAACACATACCCCGACTCACCGGTGCTCCTCTGACCATCCACCCACAATTCGACATGGTCTAGATACCAACCATCCAGCAACAACCCCAAGTCAGCCAACTCTTTGCGCACACGATGGTACGCCTGATTCACTTCCCGCATGGCTCGCATCGGCCCCTGACCGCTCTCTCGGCACTGACAACGTCTTTCCCAAAGCGCCGATCCTTCAGCCCCCAATGCACCTTCCCAAGCGCCGTCTCCCAGTCTGGTTCCCCAAGCCCCTTCGTTCAAATGAAGCGGCGCAATTTTCGAGAACCACCCGAAAGAGTGGCCTAAAAGCCTTGGTATTTTGCGGTACCACCCCGAAATACACCCCCCTTTTGAACCTCCCGATTCGGATGCTAATCGCAGGACACCTGGAGTTCCCGGCGCGGCGGAGACGTCTCTAGACAGCCCTCCATGGCGAACGGTTGGGCTCGATTTCGATACCCAGCTCCCGAGGATCCGGCTCCCCATCGCCAGCGCCAGAAGATGGCGGCGCGGGTTTTGTCCAGCACTCGGAAGAGCGTCTGGGGACTGCGGACGGGGACTGCGGACGGGTTGCGATGAGGGCTTACCATCCACCCTACGGGCAAGCGGCAATCGGCGGCTGCAACATTCCGTTTGGAAATGGCTTAAAGATACCTTGGGGAGAGTCGAGCGATAGCGGTGCGCTATGGCCCTTTGGGTTCTTTGGAACCTGACTCCAAGAGCGCTTCCTGTGCCTTCGCGAGGCTCTCCAGCCCCTGAACCCGATACGATTCAATCAGTTTTCGACGGGTGTTTTGACGTTCCGGCGAGATAGCCAACGCTCGTTCCAAGCTTCCGATCGCTTCATTGTGCCTCCCTGCAATCTGCAGGATGGTGCCTCGGCTATCGAGCAATTCGGCGCTGGCCCCCGCCTGCTCGATCGCTTGGTCGATCAGCAAGATAGCGCGGTCGGTCTGGGTCGGATCTTTGCGACTGATCGCCACCGAGAGGTTGTTGATCGCCAGGGTGGTCTTGGGTTCGATCTTCAGGCAATGCTCCCAGTGGAGGATGGCCTGATCGACGTCCCCCTGCCTATAGGCATGGTTGGCAAGGACCAACAGAGCTCCTGGGGAGATGACGTCTTTCTGGAGCTGCTCATCGAGGATCTGATCCAGGGCAGGGGAGAGGGCCCAGCGCTGGAAGATGCGTTGGGACAGTTCGTCGCCGATCGATGGATTTTCCGGATCGATCCGGGCGGCTTCCTCGAGCGCCGTCAGATCCCCAATCGCTACCGGCTGGGGGAACTCAATGGGATCGGCTGGTGTTTTCCAAGCCTCTTCGGGGATCGACCTTCGGTAACGCAACCGGTGGATGTCCGAGAGAGCTCGTCGCCACTGCGCCTGCTGGGGCTGGACGGCTAGGCCCTGCTGCAGGACGTCGATCCCTTGCTGGACATGCTCCAGCAGCATGTGGGATTGAGCGACAAGGAGTCGATCTTGGGGAAGTTCCTGCGCGGTGCCAAGCCGATCCTGGAATCGCAGCAGCAACCTTTCGGCAGCCTGCCTAGCCTCTTCCTGCATGCCACAGCGGCTCGCCAATTCGGCGGTTGCCAGGTGCAGTCGTGGATCGCGTTGGGCGGCTTTCTTGACCAGCGCCACCGCCTCCTTCGGCTCCCCTGTCTGTTCCAGATACTGGCTATAAACCAGCAGCAATTCGGGGCTGACCAGTTCCCACTGGGAAGCCGCCTTGGCATGCTCGGCGAATTTCACCCTGGCGGCCTGATTGCCATTTCGAAAATCGTTCAGATATTCGCCGGCCATCCAGGCGTGAGCGGGAGCGAAGTCGCCACCAGAAGCGGATGCCAGACGGCTCATGATCAACCGGGCTCGCGCCAGATCGCCATTGGCGACACTGCGTAGCGCGATAAAAAAGTTTGCCGACGGATGGTTGGGATCCATCTGCACCACCCGCTGATAGAGCAGTTCGGCCTTCGCGATCTGCTCGGGGGTGAATTCCTGATCGAGCGACGGGGGGGCAGTCATCTGGCTGCTGCCTACCGAAACATCTCCCGGACTGGCGGCTCCCGCCTTCTTCATCCACTGCTTCATCGATGCCACCGACTCGGCCTGCTCCACGTACCGCTGCAAGAGGCTCCCTTTGGGCCTTAGCGCTCCCCAGGCGACCATCCCGATGCAGACCAGCAGCAGCAGGATCAGCGGGACCATCCACTTGAGCCGAATCCAAGGTCGACTGATCCGCCACAGGTAGAAAGCCTGCCAGAATTGACCGATCGCCTCCCCTGGACTGCTCCAGAGCAGCGTCCAGGGAGATACGCTGACCGCCGCCGCCCGCTTGGCAGCTTCCTCTCGCTCCTTATCGTCCGTTGGATTGACCATCTTCCCTCGCCTGGAAGCTGCTGGGCCGCAAAGCATATCCGATGGCTGTCCTCTGGCATCCAGCCCCATTCGTCTCGATCGTGATCGTCGATCGATCGGATGCGACCGTCCAGCCCCTTCATCGATTCTTCACCAGGGCAGCTGCACTGCCAAGGTGATTCGCGAAAGAAACTCCTTGGAATATCGGCACCCCAGCCGGGCTCAGAGGAGTAGAAAACGGGAAGCAGAAAAAGAGAATCTGCGCCCCATGCGGTTCCTCCGGCCGTCATTCCTGACGCTAGTGGGTAACGGCCCGGCCGCCTCCCAGCGTTTCTCGAGTGGCGGTGAACGCGTCCATGGCGGCGTCGAGGTCCTCCGGGCAATGGAGCGCCGAAATCTGCGTCCGGATTCTCGCCTTGCCAGTCGGAACCACCGGATACGAAAACCCGACGACATAAATCCCTAGTTCCAACATCTTCTCCGCGTACCGGCCCGCTAGCGCCGCGTCTCCTAGCATCACTGGGGTGATCGGATGGGTCCCCTCCAGAATTGAAAAACCTCGCTGCTGCATCCCTTGCCGAAAGTAGCGCGTGTTTGCCTCCAGCCGATCCCGCAGCTCGGTCGATTCCTTCAGCATCCGCAGTGCCTCCAAAGCTCCCGCCGCAACCGGAGGGGCGACCGTATTGGAGAAGAGGTAGGTGCGCGATTTCTGTCGCAAAAGATCGACCAGTTGCCGTGGTCCACTGGTGTAGCCACCACTGGCTCCTCCCAGCGCCTTGCCCAAGGTCCCGGTGAGGATATCGATCCGATCGACCACCCCACACAGCTCGTGGGTGCCTCGCCCATGAGCCCCCATGAAGCCAACCGCGTGCGAATCATCGACCATCACCATCGCGTCGTAGCGATCGGCCAGATCGCAGATCTCCGGTAGATTGGCGATGTAGCCATCCATCGAAAAGACCCCATCGGTGGCGATCAGACGAAAGCGAGCCGATTTGGTCTGTTCCAGCTGCGTCTGAAGGTCGGCCATGTCGTTGTTTCGGTATCGAAATCGCTGCGCTTTGCAAAGGCGGATTCCGTCGATGATGCTGGCATGATTCAGCTCATCCGACAAAATCGCATCCTCCGGACCCAGCACCGTCTCGAACAGCCCTCCATTGGCATCCCAGCACGAGTTGTAAAGGATCGTATCCTCCAATCCCAGGAACTGGCTGATCGCATCCTCCAGCTCCTTGTGGATCCCCTGCGTGCCGCAGATGAACCGAACCGACGCACAGCCATAGCCCCAACGTTCCAGCGAGTCGCCCGCGGCCTTCAGGATGCGAGGGTGGCTGGCCAGTCCCAGATAATTGTTGGCGCAAAAATTCCGTACGATCCGACCATCGGGCAATCGAATACTCACCCCTTGGGGCGAATCGATGACCCGCTCCCGCTTGTAGGTCCCTGCCTGCCTCATCGCCTCGCACTGAGTTTCCAGATGCTCCAGCCAACGGTCGTTCATGGATGGCCTCGCCAATAGAGAATCACCTTGCCCGAGGCACCTTGCTGCATCACCTCGAACCCCTTCTCAAAATCGGTGTAGTGGTATCGATGCGTGATGACCGGCCGGATATCCAGGCCGCTTTCCAGCATCACCGACATCTTGTACCACGTCTCATACATCTCTCGACCGTAAATCCCTTGAATGGTCAACATGTTGAAGACGACCACATTCCAGTCGATGGCAAACGGTTCGGCGGGAATCCCCAGCATGGCGATTCTTCCACCATGGCACATATTCTGCAGCAGCGACTGGAAGGCGGCGGGGGAACCGGACATTTCCAACCCGACATCAAACCCCTCCTTCATCCCCAACTCCGCCTGTAGATCTTGGAGCGTCTTGGATCCCGATACATCGAGTGCCACGGTTGCCCCCATCCTTCTGGCCAGCTCTAGCCGGATCGGATTGACATCCGTAACCACCACATGCCTAGCCCCGGCGTGCCGGACCACCGCGGCCGCCATGACACCGATCGGGCCAGCGCCGGTGATCAACACATCTTCCCCCAAGCAATCGAAGCGAAGCGCCGTATGGACCGCGTTGCCGAAGGGATCAAAAATCGACGCCACATCCAGGTCGATCTTTGGATGGTGGTGCCAAACGTTGCTCATCGGAAGGGCGATGTATTCCGCAAAAGCCCCTGGACGATTGACTCCGACCCCTTCGGTTGCCTTGCAAAGATGGCGACGCCCGGCCAAACAGTTTCGGCAGCGGCCGCAGACCACGTGCCCTTCGCCCGACACGATCTCGCCAGGAAAAAAGTCGTGGACATTGGCGCCCACTTCCACCACCTCACCGACAAACTCATGCCCCACCACCATCGGCACCGGGATCGTCTTCTTCGCCCACGCGTCCCATTTGTAGATGTGCAGATCGGTGCCGCAGATTCCCGTCCTGTCGACTCGAATCAGTACGTCGTTGATTCCGATCTCGGGCACCGGTACTTCTTCCAGCCACAGCCCAGGCTTCGACTCCCGCTTGACCAAAGCGGCCATTGTCTTCATCGTGCATCCTTTGGGGAAGAATCTTCTGGTTGCTTCGCCTCGACCAGCCCATCGACCCGGCTTGCCTACTCCAGTCGGCTTACCCAACGCTGGCGGCCTATCGCGATGGTTCGCTTTCGTTGGCCATCGACCCGATTATAGTGAATGCCCTCGCTCTAGCTCAGGGGGCCAGTCGGCTCTCCCCCCCGGACTCGCCAAGCCCCCCACTCGATCGTTCGCTCAACTCACGCAAGCCGTTTTCCAGGGAGCCAACGTGACCAGTGAACCTGCTTCCCGCCGTTGGACCACACCATCCTCACGGGACCGCCTCCTCCAATGGCTCGATCAATTCCTCTGGCCCCTGTGGTTTGGAGGCCTGACCTTCTACATCGGCGTGGTGGTGCCTCTGGGTGGGCGCGTTCTGGGAAGTGAGACCCAGGGAAGTGTTACCGCTGAGGTGCTTCCTTACCTGAACGGCATTGGCCTCCTGGCCAACCTGCTTCCTCTGCTGGCTACCAACCCCGCCACACCACGATTCATCGCGCGGATACTGTTTGCGCTGCAATCCATGGTGACCGCACTAAGCCTCTGGGTGGACCAGCTTTGGCGAGGCGATGGGGGCTGGGAAGCGATCGACTTTTACACCGCCCATCGCATCTTGCTTTGGACCGTCACGGCCCTTTGGTGCACCAGCCTGATCGCGCACCTAGTCCGCACCGGTAAAAGAAGCCTTCCGCCGCATCAGGAGGAACCCCCTTCGGAGGGCGTGCAGTGACCAGGGATGTCGCCGAAGTGTTTTCCCGCTGGCGCCGATGGAGCCACCCTCGGGCGATTTCGATAGCCAGCGCCACCACGCGGTGGTTGGCTGCGATCGATCTCCATTCAGATCATCCACCCTCTGGCGATGGTGGCTACAGGAAGATCGAAGATGTCCGCAGTGATCAGGAGGCCAAGGCTTGCGTCGATACCTTGTCGGTTGCACTCATCGATAGCCAACGCCACCACGCGGTGGTTGGCTGCGATCGATCGCCATTGAGATCATCCACCATCTGGCGATGGTGGCTACAGACTGGGCTACATCGATCGCCCTACAGATCATCCACCATCTGGCGATGGATAGCTACCAAGTGGGTAGCCTTAGCTACAACGCCTATCGTCGCATCGGCAACAGTTCACGAATCACCGTGCGACGGACCACCACCGCCAGATGCCATGCGGCCCAACTCGACTCAACCCCCTGACCTCGGCTAGCCAGTAGCGAAGGGATGGATGCGTCGCAATTGGTCCGATGGGCCATGCGTCTTGCGACCTCCACTAGCAGTCGCTCCAAATCCCCCGGTTGGCTCGATCCCACCCTTCGCAGCGTTGATGCGATCACCAGTTCCGCTACCCGACCATGTTCGGCTAGCCACCTCGCGACCGCCATCCGTTCGGGCTGGTGGCCCATCGGCCTTCCTTGCTCCATGGAATCATTCCCTTTCACCAAGGTCGCACCGGTCCGCTGCAAAGATCGATTGGCGAATTTCCCCAGATCCCGCCATCCGATGCATCGTCCATCTAAGCGACAGTCCTGGGCCATTGGAAGCGACGCCGCTTGGGAGTTCGCTTGAGCGACATCCACCAAGGACGCTAGCAACTTGCTGGCGAAGGGAAAAGAGGAGTCGGACCAGCCATCCAGTTGGTCGCCAGATACTTTTGCATGCTAACGATGGTGATGCGAAACCAACGGAACGGGCACTGGCCAAATGCTCTTGACCCGAATCGGTCCTATTTGCGATGGTACGGCGATGCATACTTACATCATCAACATGGACTCAGCAGTCGACCGTTGGGAGTACGTTCGCTCGCACTACGAGCGAACGGGGATATCCTTTTCCCGCGTATCGGCTGTCGTCGGAAAGAAACTCCCTTTCCCGATTCCGGAATACGATGAGGCGCGTTATCGGCGAATCCACGGCCAACGGACCAATCCGGGTGCGGTCGGTTGCTACATGAGCCACCTCGACTGCTACCATCGCTTTTTGCAGTCGGGAGATCCTTGGGCGATCATCGCCGAAGATGACAGTTGCCCGGCTAGCAATCTACGGCGGATTGTCGATGCGGCTCTAGAGTACAGCGATCACTTCGACTTGCTGCGTCTGTGTGGCTTTCACAACCCACATCCCTTGCCGGTCGCCAGCCTGTTCGGGCCGTATCAACTGGCCGTATGCACCACGCGGTTATGCGGCACGGGAGCTTACCTGCTGTCGCGTCATGCCGCTCAGGTCTTCCTCAAACGCCTGATTCCCATGGTTCTTCCGATCGACCATGCCATCGATCGCGAATGGACGATAGGTCTACGCAGCTTGGCGGTCATTCCCCTGCCGGTAGGCCAGACCGACCACCAGTTCGGCACGACGATCGGTTACCAGACGCCCTACAAGTTGCCTTGGTACCGGCGCTACTGGACCGTCTTCCCCTTCCGGTTGGCCAATGAGACAACGCGCATCGTCTATCGCATGCAGCAGTACCGTAGCCTCAGGAAGAAGCTGGGACAGAAGCGGACTCCAGGCGAGCGCTATCGCGGGGACCTTGGTGAGACTCCTTCGGTGGCTCTTCCACTTGCCTCGCTGCCATCCGATGACATTCAGATCCATCCGACTCGAAAGGGAGCCTGATCGGTCAGGCCGCTTTGCTAGTCGAACTGACCCCAGATCGCTCCACCTTCACTTGCCGCAGCTCTTCACTTCGGCCCGTCCGCGCGAACAACACACCGCCCGGGGTGGTCACGCGAGGCAACCACTGCGCAAAGCACTCGGCCAACTCGGGTGTCCGCCAGCCTGAGTCGATGATCACCAGATCGCTGGGGGAGAGAGTCTGAGCGATTCTGGGCAACGCCGTCTCGGGAGTGCCAGGGATCAAGCTGGCTTTCATCCCATGTTCGGAGACCAATCGGTGCACCGACTTGAGTGGGAGGTAGTCGGTCGACCTTACGCCATGCTCTTCGGCTGCCTCAAAAAGATCGACTCCAACATACCGAATCTGCAAAACACCGGCTGGAGCCTTCAGGACAGGAAGGACGCGACGGAGCCTTTCACCGCTGCCGATCCCTATCTCCAGAACGCTCGCCACCGGATGTTGCAGCAAATGCAACATCAGCGCCCGCTCTTCCACCGGCTTCGAGAAATGCTGCCAATAGATTTTCTGAAACCACGTTAGCCGGCTCATGCGACGAATGCCTCATGCTTGTCGAGAGGTTGGCCCTTGAAGGAGGCGAGGCGAGTCCCACTCGCAATCCCCCAGGTGCTCGGATGCTGCTTTCCGAGCCTTCTGCAACGGTATTCGTCCAAAAGCCGGTCGCTTCTAGACCGTTTCCCATCCCTGCGTCACAGCTTACCGCCTTTGACAAATCGGTACGCACCAAGGCACCATCGGCTTCCCGACACCGGCGTTCGAGGTCACGGTCATTTACCCACGCAGCGAGGTCTGGCAAACTACATGGGACTTCGGGATCGTAGCGATCTGGACCTTGGTCCATTCCAGCCACGCCCCAGAAGTGGATGCACCTTACCCCGCCTGCAATTTCACCCACAATTGGACTGGCTTGCCGCACCCCTCGCGGGCTTCGGGCATGCAATCGATCGGTAGGGCGTTTTCTTTTGTCCCAAGCGATTGGTTTGTTTTGGCACTTGGCATCAAGCCAACCGGTCGGCAATCACCCCGCATTTGGAGCCTTTTTTCATGGATCGCCCAGTCGCTCGCCGTCGCTATGGTTCCCTCCCCAGGCTCTGCCTGGCCGCGGCCCTTGCCTTTCCAGCCGCATGGTCCACCCAGGGTCCATCCACCGCACAGGAGCCGGCCGACGCCAAGTCAGGCTCTGCGGCGGGGAGGCAGCTTGAGGGTCTGGAGTCGATTCGATTGCCGGTAGTCCGCGACAGCTGGGTGTCGGCCTATCCCGCCGAAAGGCAAGGGAACAACGGCGGCTCCCCGAGGATCAAGCTGAAAGGGATTGAGGAGATGTCGCTGGTCGATATCGACCCGACACCGCTGGTGGGCAGTGAGGTGATCGCTGCACAGCTTCATCTGCATGCCGAAGGGGAAGAAACGCTGGGTCGCGTGACGCTATCGACCGTCGCGGTACCCTGGGAAGAGGGGGAGGGAGAGAGTTACGCGGTGGGTGGACCAGGCTGCAGCTTTGTCTGGGCCGATCGCGGCAAACAGCGTTGGGGCGCAGATGGAGGTGGCGACTTGACGGATGCGGCGTTGGGCCAAGCTGGCACGATCTGGGGTTTTGCCGACGCCACCAAGCGCACCAGCGACGGATGGCAAACCATTCCTGTGGCAGCAAAGGTCATGCAGTCCCGAATCGACGGCCAGTCTCATGGCTTCCTGGTGGTCGATGACGTCGGCAGCCAATACCGCCTGGAGGGAGATCGATTTGAGTTCCAGCTGATGCCCAACCGATTTTTCTCCAGTCGTCAGCGCAACCAGCGGCACGCGCCCTATTTCACCGTCTGGTTCCGAAGGAATTCACCTAGCCAGCCTCCGTCCAGTCCTTCCCCCTCTCCCCAAAGTCCAGCCGTCGCCAGCATCGCCATTGCCGAAGTCCCAGCTCCTTCCTGGAAGCTGCCCTCGAATCTTCCGATCCAGTCGCTGTACGGCCATCCATTGGAACCCCACATGATGGCAGCGGCCAAGGGCGAGGCGCTCTGTTTCTGGATCGATGCCAAAGCAGAAGAGGTCCGTCTCCTGGATGATGGTGGCGTCGAGTGCGAATTGTTTGACGCTCCAACCATTCAAGGCCACCACGACCCGCTGATCCCGATCGGTTTTCCTGCTTCGGCGATCCCCTCGGTAACCGGCTCTCAGAAATGCCTCCTGGAGATCTACATCCCTCGGAATTTCGGCGAGGCAATCGCGAAACCTCGGATCGAGGTGGCGGGCAACAAGATCGAACTGCCGATTCAGGTCTGGTCCTGGCAACTCCCGGATCGACTCACCTTCATCCCGCAGATGAACTGCTACGGACTTCCCGATCACGAGATGGCCTACTATCGACTGGCCCACCGTCACCGAACTTGCCTCAATCGGCTCATGTACAGCTGGAATGGGCGCGTCGCAGAGGCGGCGCGACCCAAACAGCTTCCAGATGATTCATGGAACTGGTCCGACTGGGACGCGCGCTTTGGTCCACTCCTGGATGGCTCTGCCTTCCTGGACCAACGCCGACCAGGGGTTCCCGTCGATGCCTTCTACCTGCCGCTCAATGAGAACTGGCCGATGCAGCAGGACAAGTTCTTTCAAGGAGGATACTGGATCGAGCATGCCTATCCGGAAGCGTACTGGGAACAGTTCCGCGATGCAGCGAACCGATTCGCGCGCCATCTAAGCGAGAAGGGGTGGAAGGAGACGATGTTCGAGTTCTATCTGAACAACAAGGTGTACCATCGCGGGCCCAAGGGGAACCAAAGCAGCGCCTATTGGATTTTCGACGAACCGGTCAACACGCAAGACTTCTGGGCCCTGCGTCGATTCGGAATCGAATACTGGCGGGCCGTCGCTGATGCAGGACCAGCGAGAATGACCTACCGCGCCGATATCTCCCGCCCTCAGTGGCAACGCGACCTTCTGGATGGGGTCACCAGTGTCGATGTCGTCAATGGGAACCTGCGCGAGTACCGCGATCGCGCACGAGCGAGAAAGAAGAACTTCGGCACGATGGCCTACATGTATGGTGGCGCCAACCCCCTTCACACTCCCTACGCGACGGTTGCAGCTTGGTCAATCGATGCTTGGGCTCAAGGAGCCGATGGGGTGGTCCCCTGGCAAACCATCGGCACTCCAAAATCTTGGGAAGCGGCCGACGAACTTTCCGTCTTCTACCCAACCAAGGAAGGCCCGGTGCCTAGCGTGCGTCTGAAGTCCTTCCGCGCAGGCCAGCAACTGGTCGAGTATCTCAATCGCTACGCTCAAGTAGCCCAAGTCGACTCCTACGGCCTGCGGGAGTGGATCCGCAACCAGCCCCAATGGTCCGGCCAACTGAGGAAGAAGAATGAGGAAGATGCTGGCCAGCAGGTCTACTCCCCGCAGTCCGGCAGGGATCTAGAGCAATTGCGTTATCGCCTTGGAAGCTTGCTGGAGGAAATTCACCGTCGCAACCCGAGCGATCCCGAGCCGTACGACCCGAGACCCCCACAGTTTTCCGTCGAACGCATCGCCCCACGCGAGTTGGTGCCACCGATCGCAGTGCCGGAAGTTGAAGCGACATCGCGATGAGACAGCGCCCGTCGTAGCCACCATCGCCAGATGGTGGATCGTTCACGCGTTTGGAGAGTCCATTTCCACCGCTTGGCAGCGGTGGCTACACCTGGCGGTGGCCACCACCTAAGTCGTGTGCGTGACGCCGTCGTGGTGCGGAGAGGTCTCCGTGGTTGCCACGCTTCCAGGGAGCTGCTCTCGGCTTAGCAACCAGCATCAAGGCGGAACACACCAAGGCACCAAAGCTGGGTTTGGCTCTGGTGTGTTTGCGGTCGCGACGACCGCTACACACACCCTACTGGGCGGCGATGTCATTCCGATTTAGAACCCCTCGCACCGCGCTAGCCAATCGGGATGCGCATCGGCGTGGTCGGCGATCTCTTCCAAGATCGCTTGGCGGGTCCACCTCGGCGCCCAGTTCCAATGATCGCTAGTCCCCTTTGCGTCGAGGATCAGCCAGGGGACATCCTGCGACCGCGCCTCCGCCTGCCGCTCCACCTCCACCCGTTGCCCCCATCGCTCCTTGCACCACTCACTCAGCTCAGCCAACGAAAAACTGTTCTCCCGGCCCCCCGACACGTGCCAGATCGATTCCCAGGGAGCCGCCATTCCTTTTTGGATCTGCTTGAGGATCAGCGTTCCCAGGTCCTCTGGGTGCAGCATGTCGCGGACCTGCCACCCCATCCCGCCATAGCCTAGGTACCTCAGCGGCTTTGCCTCGCGCCACCGATGCAGCCAGTAGGCGACAATGCCCTGATCGATCCGGCCGAACTGCCCTGCGCCGGCCATCACACCACAGCGATCGATCCAGACAGGGAATTGATACGCCACACCATATTCGATCGCCATCACTTCGCTGGCCAGTTTGGTCGCCCCATACATGGAGATCGGCGCGCCGGTGGAAAACGCTGTGCCGATCCCCTCCTTCGACCATCCCTCCATCACCGCCAAGGCATGCGAAGGATCACTTGAGTCGATCTCCCACCTGGAACCGGTCGGTACCAAAGGCAATCGACTCAGCCGCTGGATCGAGTAAACTCGCGAGGTGCTCAGCAGAATCAATCCGGCCTGATGCCGTTTGCACAACTCCAGGATCTGGCAGGTCCCTTGAAGATTGTTGGAGACCAGGTCGGCGCTGGAAGATCGATGGCCGGCCGTTCCGGCAAGCACACTGGCATAAGCGGCCGCATCGATCACCCAGTCGAACCGCCCCAGCCGTTCCAGCAAGTCCCCATCGCGCTGGTCGCCCACCTGCACCTCGATCCCCTGGCTTGTGAGAACCTGGAGATTGCTGGCCGAACCCGGCCGACTGAGATTATCGACACCGGCGATCTGCAATCCTGCTGCAGCCTGTTCCTTCAGCCACATGGCGACGCGGCTACCGACAAACCCGCAGATTCCAGTGATCAGCATGCGCATCGAAAATGTCGCTCCAAAATGAAGAATCCTCCCGATCGTCGCGCCACATCGCGGATGAAAAACAATCGGCTTCGATCGATCGGGGGTTGGGAAATCGTCGACGGTCGTTCTATTGTAATGAAGGTGAAGACGGAGCCCTTCGGGGTGCCGGGTCGCCTCGCAGCTTCTGCTTCCTCGAACCTCATGGCCCGTTGCCTCATGCATTCCAGTTCTTCGCCCAAGCCGCTTGCCGGGAATCTGGCGATTGCCTGCTGGAGTCTGCTGTGCTTGACGCTTGCCTGGACTTGGTCGCAGCGATGGGAGGGGGCGTGGCGGCAAGAGCAATCGGGGCACCTGCGGCGCCTGGCGATCGCCGCCGGCCAGATCATCACCTTCCAGCAACTGGTCCCATCCGCCGAAGGTCGACGCACCTGGGGCAGCCTGGAGCAGTTGCTGCAGCTTTCCTTGATGCCGCTTCCTTCCCTGGGCAGCGAAGATGGATCGGCCCGCGATGGCGCTCCCTCCATGCCCAGCGTCTCCGATCCCGTCTGGACCCGGGAAGCGGACCGGCGATGGCGCGTCGCCGTGGAGATGGAGTTGCCCGAAGCGGCACCGCAAGCGAGACGCCTACTGGCTGTCCGTTTTGCTGATCCACAAGTGGCAACCACCTCCTCGTGGCTTGGCCTTCGCCCCTGGCAAATCGCTACCCTGCTGTGGGCACTGGGCGCTTCTGGTTGGTGGTTCGCCATTCGGTGGCCAAGGTGGCAGCAACTCCAGCGGGAAGCGGAGATGGCCAAGTGGGCTCAGTCCGTCCTGGAAGACGAAGGACGCCCAATCCAAGCTCCACAAGGCATCATCGACTCCGACAGCCCCGTGGCCAACCCACTGGAAACCGCCTTCCTGACCATCAACCGACGACTGATCGAATCGCAGCAATCCAGCCGCACCACCGGCGAAGTGCTCGATGAAATGCGAGAGGGAGTCCTGACGGTCGATCACCAGATGCAGCTGAGCTATCTGAATCGAGCGGCTGGCGAGATGCTGCCGATCAGCGGGAAGTCGCCGATCGGGCGACCCCTGGTGGAAGCCATCCGCATTCCGGGCCTAGTCGATCTGGTGCAGCGCACCATGGACCAGGAGGCAACCAACGATACAAACCGATCGTTTGAAGGAGCCGGCCAGGAGGGGGTGCTGGAGCTGGGGAGCACGCAGCCCCGATTCCTCCGAGCTCGCGCGACGCGCTATCGCCAGCCCACCGGTCTGCCTCAAGTCCTCGTCACCCTGGCCGATGAAACCCAGTTGCGTAAACTGGAAAACCTCAGGCGAGATTTCACCGCCAATGTCTCCCATGAACTCAAAACCCCCTTGTCATCGATCAAAGCTTATGCCGAAACGCTGCTGATCGGAGCCCTGGAGGACCCGGAACACAATCGAGGGTTTGTCGAGCGGATTGCGGAGCAGTCGGAGCGACTGGAGCAATTGATCTTCGATCTCCTGAAATTGGCTCAACTGCAGGATTCAGCGATGCTCAAACCCGAGCCCCTGATGCTTAGGCCACTGCTGGAACAATCTCGCAATGCGTTTCTGCCGATCGCGCAACGCAAGGGAGTCACTCTGGAATTCGACCTCCAAATCTCGCCAGCTCTGGAAATGAAGACCGATCGCGATGCGATGCTGACGATCGTCAACAACCTCATCAGCAACGCCGTTCGTTACACACCCACCGGTGGAAAAGTGTTGGTCCAGGCTGTGTCGAATGGGGAGCAAGTGGTTCTGACGGTCCACGACACAGGAATCGGGATCGGTGCGGAAGATCTACCAAGAATCTTCGAACGTTTTTTCCGAGTCGAAAAGGCGAGGACTCAGGAAGCAGGGGGAACCGGGTTGGGACTGGCGATCGTCAAGCATCTGGTGACATCGATGCAGGGACAGATCGACGTCGAAAGCCAAGTGGGCCGCGGCAGCACCTTTCGACTCAAGCTTCCCCGCTTCATCAACGAGCCTGTCATCGCCCCCATCTCCTGATGGAAAGCGTTTCTCTGGCTCAAATCCATCCACCATCTGGCGATGGCTGGCGACGGACAAAATGGATGCAAATTCTTGGTAGCCACCGCGGCCACGCGGTGGATGGCTGCGATCGAACTCCCTCCAAATCCATCCACCATCTGCCGATGGCGGCGACGGAGAAAATGGATGCAAATTCTTGGTAGCCACCGCGGCCACGCGGTGGATGGCTGCGATCGAACTCCCTCCAAATTCATCCACCATCTGCCGATGGCGGCGACGGAGAGTGATCAGAGCATATCGATGGGGTCGACGTCGATCAGCAACTGGATCTCTCCAGGTGGCGCAAGCTCTCGATCGATCGGCACCAGCATCCGATGCAGCGGTTCAGCGTGCGGGCAGCAGAGCAGAATATGGAATCGATACTTCCCGCGCAGCTTAGCAAAAGGTGGTGGCGCCGGGCCCAGGATCCGACATTCGGGAGCGATCGTCTCCTGCAGGCTCTTCAGCTTTCTAGCCACCGTTTTGGAAAACGCGTCGGTCGCTTCCAGGTCAGGCCCCCGCACGATGATTCTGGCCATGCTCCCGAATGGCGGATAGCCAAACCGCTCCCGATGCTCCAGTTCCTGTTGAGCGAAACTTTGAAAGTCATGCTTCGAGGCGGCCATGATGGCAGGATGGTCGGGGGAATAAGTCTGCACCACCACCGTCCCCGGCTTTTCCCCGCGCCCCGTCCTTCCCGCCACCTGGGTTACCAACTGAAACGTCCGCTCGGCAGCCCGAAAATCGGGAAAGTGCAATCCCGAATCGGCATGGATCACACCCACCAAAAGCACGTTGGGGAAGTCCAGCCCTTTGGCGATCATCTGCGTGCCCAGCAGCAGATCGACCTTCCCCTCCCGAAACTCGGCCAGCGTCCGTTCGTGACTTCCAGGCTTCCGCATCGTGTCGGAATCCATCCGTGCGATGGTCGCCTGTGGATATTTCTCCCGCACCTCAATCTCCAGTCGCTGCGTTCCGGTTCCCCAGTATCGAATTCCCGCATGCTTGCACTGTGGGCACTGATTGGGGGTGGCGATGGTGTACTCGCAGTAATGGCAGACGGCCTTTCCACCATCCTGATGATGCGTCAGCGGCAGATCGCACTCGGGGCAGGGAACCACATAACCGCAATGTGGACACTGGATGCTGGTGGCAAAGCCTCGCCGATTCAGCAGCAGGATCACCTGCCCCTTCTGCTGCAACGTCTGTTCGATCTCCCGGTGCAGCGGCCCGCTGATCGATCCCTGCCCCTGCCGATCGCGCGGATCGCGCAGGTCGACCACATCGACATGCGGCAGAGGTCGGTTGTGGATCCGGCGAGGAAGACTCACCAGTTTGTACGCGCCGCTGCGCACCCTCTGCCAGCTCTCCAGCGACGGCGTGGCCGACCCCAGAACCAGTGGAATCCGCAGCAGATGCGCCCGATGCAGGGCCACATCTCTGGCATGGTACCTGGGCACCGTCTCCTGCTTGAACGACGATTCATGCTCTTCATCGACCACGATCAGCCCTAGATGAGGCACGGGAGCGAACAGGGCGCTGCGCGGGCCGATGACCACATCGGCCTGACCGCTGGCGATCCTCCGCCACTGCTGATGCCGCTCCACATCGCTCATGTGGCTGTGCAGCACGGCTACCGTATCGAAACGGGACTGAAATCGATGGCGAGTCTGCGGGGTCAAGCTGATTTCGGGAACCAGCACGATCGCTTGGCGGCGCATCGCAATCGTCTTTTGAATCGCCTGCATGTAGACTTCCGTCTTCCCGCTGCCAGTGACTCCATGTAGCAGAATCGTCTGCGACTGGCGGCTTTCCATCGCCTCCTCGATCGCCCGTAGCGCCAGTCGCTGGTCGGCGCTGAGCGCCTGAGGCGCGGTGCGTGGATGGCTGACGGGTCGCGCGCCCGCCGCTCCCACTGACTCCATCCTCCGCTCCCCACGTACCTCCACCAGCCCCCGACCGCGCAGCGCCTGAAGTGGAGCGATCGAGCAGGATGCCTGCTGCAACAGATCATCCTGAAACAACCCATCGGGATGCCCATCGAGGATCTCCACCAACCCCCGCTGCTTGGCGGTCAGCTTCGCGGTCGATTTCTTCAAGACATCCTCAACAGCGCCGGCAGGATCCACCGCAGCAAAGTCTTTCGGAGCGATTGGCGATCGGCCTTCGGCCAATGCCTTGCCCAATTCGGTCAGCCGCCAGACCGATTTCTCACGCGTTCCAGCCGCCGCCCGCACGCCGGCCGGAACAACCGCTTCAAACACCTGCCCCAGCGGCACTAGGTAATAGACCGACATCCACTCGATCAGCTTCAGCAAGGGACCGTCGCAAAGAGGCTGGTCATCGACCAACTTGGTCACTTCCTTCAGCGAAGAGGGAGCCACCTTGGCCACTTCGATCGCCATGCAGTAACCCAGCACAGGGCGATTCGATTTGCCCAGCGGCACCACGACGCGCATCCCCGGTTGCAGCGATCCAGCGAATCGGTCGGGGATGCGATAGGAAAACGGACCCCAGGGCGCTTCCGAAAGGACGATCGTCGCCGATGGCACCTCGCTTCCCGCATCCTGCTCCCAGGGGGGTAGCTGGTCCTCAAATAGATCCCTCTGTCGATTGCTCATCCCACCACTCGCTCTTTTCCTCCCAGCGTCCTGGCCCTCTTTCGATCGTCCGGCACCATTTCCTTGTGGAAGATCGGTTTGCACCAATTGCCAAACGAACGTGCATTAGCCAGAATCCGGCTGATCCATCGCTCTAATACCGTACCACGAAACCAGTCGGCTCAGGATCGACGCCAGGCAGTTCCCCCAACCGCACACCCAGGCATCGTAGGAAGACAGCAAAGGAGCCAAAACGGGGCCGATGGAACACCACCGATCCTTTTCTTGACACTCAGACGCCCTGCATCATTCGCTGGAAATCGGGTACAACCACCCGAACAGCAATCGAACATGAGATAGGAAGAGGGAGTCCCAGAGCGATGCGCATCGCCATCTTTGGAGGGTCGTTCGATCCGGTGCACCTTGGGCATCTGTGGATTGCCGAAGGGTTGCGCGAGCATGCGCAGTTGGATGAAGTGCGTTTCCTGCCAGCCGCTATTTCCCCCCTGAAGCAAAAGCAGCAAGCCACCGATGCATCCCACCGCGTGGCGATGCTCCGTCTGGCCATCGCCGGCCATCCGAACTTTGCGATCGATGAACGGGAATTGAAACGGGGCGGTGTCAGCTATACGGTCGATACGGTTCGGGAGATGGTCGGCGAACGACCTGGAGACGAGTTCTATCTGATCCTTGGCGCCGATTCCGTTGCCGATCTCCCTCGGTGGCGCACCCCCGACCAGATCTTTCAGATGGTGACGCCTCTGGTGGTGGGCCGCGGTGGCGAAGCCCCGATCGATTGGCAACTGCTTGCCGGTTATCTCCCTCCAAAACGACTGGAAGAGGCCAGACGGCTGGCGATCGAATCGCCGCTGATCGCCGTCAGCTCGCGCGATATCCGCCACCGCATCGCTTCCAACCAAAGCATCCGCTACCGCGTGCCTCGTCCCGTCGAAGCCTACATCGAAGCCCAACAGCTCTATCGCGAAACTCCCTTTTCGACAGAGGCCACGACGTGATCGAACCCTTGCCGTCGGGGCAGGCAGCACGGCGATGGAGCGAACTGCTGCAGGAGGTGATCGACAGGATAGAATCGTCGTCGGTCCGTTCTGTCATCGAAACGGAAGGGAAGGGAGAAGGTGATCCGCAGCAACAGCAGCACAAGCCGCCTCCAGAGGATTGGCGTGAAGCGATCGCCCAATGGGCTCAGGAGCCGCGCGATTCGGTCAGTCGCTGGGCAGGTCGGTGGTCCAGCCAAACTCCCCGACAGTCAACGATAACGCCAACTGCTCCCACCCACTCTCTACCTTTCGATCCCAACTCCTCGCCCCACCCAGTCGCAGAGGAGATGGCAGAATCGTGGATGGCATCCGGTGGCCCAAGGCCGCTGGGCCAGATCTGGTGCCAGGTGGCCCGGCAAGACGCGATGTCGGTACCGTTTCTGAAGAGTCAGGTGGCGTGGCTGAAGATGCTGGCGCAGCAGCAGGAACGATCGACGGCAGGGCCGTGGCGACTTTCACTGGGGATGGTCGCAGCGATCTGGATGGTGGCGATCTTTCTGATCGAATACCACGGCGGCATTCTGCATTCGATCGCGCAGCGGGAACATCTGGAAGACCAGCCGATTCCTTTGGCGATGGAACGAGTGCGGCAGGCCATCCCAATCGTTGTCCCCTGCCTGGTGGCACTGTTGGCTCTCCTCTGGTGGCTCTGGCGGCGCTGGTTGGCAGGACGCCGCCTGGCAGCCTGGCGCACCCACGCTCAGTGGTTGTTTGCACAACAATTGTTCGAACACCATCTTTCCGTACCCGAAGCCGTGGCGATGGCCAGGCAGTCGATCGCGTCATCCAAAGGCCATCGAACCTCCTCCGACGCTCCCCATCTGCCCACCGACTCGCTGGGCCTGCGTCACGCGGTGCGTTGGTCGGAGATTGGACTGCGTTATCGACGCGATTCGTGGCAGGCAACTGGACATGCTTTCTCCTGGCTGCTGGGCCTTCTGGGGATCGCCACAGCCATCGCGGCCGCCTCCCTGCCATGGATCGTGATAATCCGTGAGGTGAGTCGTCAGTTGATCCCAGGCATCGATTCGGGATCGATCCCGATCGGGGGTGGCCCGTGAGTCGATTGGCGAGCGATAGGATTTTGGCAAGCCATGCGGCAACGCTTGCCGACGCGCTAGCCGATACGGTGCGCCGTCGCGGCGATCGCAGGCAGCTTCGGGCGCTAGCCGAACGATGGCGAGCGGGGCCGCAAGAAGTGAGAATCGCAGAGGGCCAGGACGAAGGCGATGGCGACCGGTGGGAGCAAGCGATTGCGGTGGTGGCCAGGGATCCCGATCTGGCCGACCGGTGGTTGGAGGGGAGGTACCAGATCGCTGCGATGCGAGCCCAACTCAGCTCGGCAACAGCCTATCCGCTCATACTAGGCCTAGTCGCCATGGTCGCCTTTTGTCTACTGGGGCTCTCCCTGCAGCGTTTGGATCGCGTGATCGCCGAGGGGATCGATGACCAGTCGCTGACGGGCCCTGGGCAATTGGGCTCCTCGACCTCCGGCTTGATGCTGACGGTAGCTCCCTCAGTGGGATTGCTAGTGCTGTTGGGATGGGGATTGATTCGCCTGATCGCCGGCCGCCAGGCAGCTGGATGGTCGCTGGCCAATCTTCCGGGGATCGGCGCGATCTTTCGTGCGACCGGATCGATGGAACTGTTTCGAACGGCAGCGATCCTTCGGAAAGCAGGTTGGGATCTCCCCAAGGCGCTGGAGGCAGGTTCCAAGCTGTGCGATGCACCCTTCGCTCCTTGGCTGGGGCGATCGATGGCCGAGACGATTCGCCAAGGTGCGACGCTGGGACAGTCCATCGCAACGCACCAGTGGTTCCCGCTCTGGATGGCAGCTTGGTTCCATGAAGCCGAGCAGGCAAAGATCACAGAAGCTGGGTCGATGGATCGAATGGCCGATTATCTGCAACTGGAGGTGGATCAGTCGGGCCGAGCGTTGGCGACCTGGATGCCTCTGCTGATTTTTGGGTTGATCCTGCTGGGATTGCCAGTCGGCTACTTTGGCCCGGTGATCCAGTACCTCAGCTGGATTCGAGCAATCTCCGGCTGGTAGAAGTTCGAACCTGGATGGATCGAAAGGGGTTGCGATGATGCGATGGGATTGGAGGATGGAGTAGTCGATGAACCAGTGGCTGTTTCAAGCACCGCTCTGGATGTTGCTGGTAATCCCGGGACTGGCGGTCCACTGGGCCGCGCGCATCGTGCGCGGCCAGGAGCGACAGGTGGGGCACTCCCATCGGCTTCTGGAGATGCTGGGATGGGGATTCCTGGCCTGGGCCGGGGTAGGACTAGCGTTGCTGCTAGTGGTGCCTTGGAACTGGCCACTCATTCCGCTGCTGCTGACGATGCTGCTCAGCGGCCTTTATGTCCGTCGGCGCTGGCATCAAACGCGGATGCTGCACGCATGGGAAACCTTGCGGCTTGAGGGAGGCATCGCGTCGAACCCAGCCAATGGAATCGATCAACCGTCGGCCAATGATCGACTATGGCTGGGTGCAATGGCTCAGGAATCCCCCTGGTCGATTCGGCGATCGATCGGCACGCTGGGCAGCCAATTGATCCAGTCGTCAGGGAAGTATGGAGCCCAAGTGCCCAGAGGTTTCACACCCGCTCAGCAATTGCAGCTGGCCCTGATGGAATCGAGCGACGGGAAGGGGACGGACCGACGCATCGAACCGGCGACCTCGCGAACCGGTTGGTTGGTGCAGTGGGAGGAAGCCTACCGAACGCCGCTGCGGCATCTGCTAAACCGTCTCGCCTACCACTGGGTCGTCTGGTTCGTGATGACGATTTTTCATTTCCTCTTTCTATGGCGACTCTTTCCATCCCTTCGCTCCATGGGCGCATGGACCATCGGGCCAGGTGTCGGCAACGTCAGCGTAGCAGCCGCCTCTCCCTGGATCGCTGGATGGATGACCACTTGGCTAGAAAGCGGACCTTTCCTGATCGTGGGGCTTGCGCTATTCGCCGGGTTCCTCATCTGGATGGAACCTCAAATGTGGCGATGGGCTGCGCCCCGGTGGCGGCCAGGACACCAAAGGGAACAACGCCAATTGGCCCTAGCCGCCCTGGCAGTGCCTCCACTGCCCAGCCCTCAGCGACTGGCGAGACTGCGTCTTCTGGCAGCTCAACACCCCCATCGCGAATGCCGGGAAGAAGGGGCCAAGGCTATCGAATCGCTGGAATCAGGAGACGACTGGACCAGCGCCTTGGCCAAGGTCGATTGGATATCCCCTCGCGAGGCAGAGCAGATGCCCAAGGCCAACACGCTGGCCGCTGAGGAGGCAAGCAGGGCCGATCGAAACTGGCAGGAGGCGGCCGAAGCACTGGTGGCCGGGCGGCAGTCCCGCCGCAAACTCTGGTACGATCGTGTGCTGTCGATCGTCCACGCAGTCCTGACTCTCCTAGCAGCGTTCTACTTAAGCCTCCCTGCAATCTACTTTTTCCAGTGGATGAAGTTGATGATCGAGCAAATGGCGGCGCAAGCATGAATCGTCCCCCGTTCCCCACAGGCCATGGCAATGCAGGATACCGATCCGGCGATACCTTCCCCGGCGTCCGCCGACGGCAAGGGGTGATGCTGATTGAGTGCATCGCCGGTCTGGCCGCTACCATGGCGCTGATCCTGGCGTTTCTACCCTGGATGACCTCTCTGCAGCGTCAGGCAGCCGACCTCCACCATCAACGCACCGCTCAGCAGTGGCTGCGATGGAGTGCACTGGCGATGCCACTGCATTCCCTCAAGCCTTGGCAAGGGACCCGCGAAATCCCCATCGATTCTGAGGCCTGCGGAGAACTCCCAGAAGGAACGCTGCAGGCAACCTGCAGCGACTGGGTCGACGCTTCCCAGAAGCCCATCGGCTGGCAGATCGACCTCGATGTCCGCTGGGGCAGTGGCACTACGGCACAGCGACGAACACTTCGGATCTGGAGGCTGCGATGATGCCATACCGAACAGGCGCCGCCTCCCGCCGTGGGTTCACTCTGACTGAACTGATGACGGTGGTGTCGATCCTCTCGACGATCCTGGCGATCCTGCTGCCGACGATCGTGCGCATCGTGCAGTGGAACCGCAAACAGACCGAAACGGCGCTAATCGCCCAGCACCTGGATCGATTGCGTGAGGCGATCGAAAGGGATATCGAGCGTGTGGAAAGCGTCGATGCAAAGCCCGATGGCGATGCGATGCTGCGAGGCAAAGGTTTCGAAGTGCTATACCGGCGATGGGACTTTGGGATGGCACGAGAGGAAGTCCAGCCACCCGAGCAAAGCGTGCGACGAGAGTTCTATCGTTTGCCATCGGGATTGCGCCTGCAATGGAATCCGAACCTCGACGCATGGCTGAACGATCGCACCGGACCAATCGCGATTGGACGCCTGGAGCGAACTTGGCAGGAAACTGCTAGCGCCAAGGCGGATGTCGTCCTGCGATCGGAGTCGCAGTGGCTGCAGTGGCGCGCCATCGGTGGCCATCGCTCCTTCGCCCTGTGGGAGAGGACCGACCTGCTGGGAAATAAGGAGGCAGCGGCACCATGAGTCACCTGGAACCCAAGGGACGGGAATGCAGCAAACGAATCTGCAAACCACGCAACAGGTGGCGACGCCAGCGATCGGGATTGGCGATGGCCATGGCGATGATGCTGGGATCGCTGCTGGCGGTGCTTCTGGCCGTCAGCGCCACGAGGACCCATGCCGCCAAGATCCAACAGCGACGCGCCGCCGAATCGATGCAACTGGAACAAATGCAGCTGGCGGCGATGCTGCGGTTGCGTCAAGCTGCCCAAGATTCCACCAACATCGCCCCAAAGGTAGTGATCGAATGGGATCCCGCAGCGCCTCCAAGGGATGTCACCGACGCCAGCGATCGGCAAGATCCAATCACCAAGGGATGGCGCGTCATCGCTCGGTTCGCCGAGCCAACAATCGAGGGCCAGTCGATCGAGGGCCAACTGTCGTTCGGCCATTCAAGGAAACGCGACGTGGTGGTGGAAGTCGAGTCGACTCACAGTCGCCGGAAGTGGATTGGGAGATTGGACCTGGAAGAGGACGGAAAGTCGAATGGGCGATCGACCGACGATCGAATAAGAGACTCACGAAACGAATCGGAGGTGCCGTGATGGAATCGAGGGGATCGGCGTCCAATCGTTCGAACGATTGGCGGCAGGAAAGTCAACGGCGGGGATTCACGCTGGTGGAACTGCTGGTGGTGATGGCGGTCATCGGCGTCCTGGTAGGACTATTGCTCCCGTCGGTGCAGGCGGTCCGTGAAAGTGCTCGCCGCTTCAGCTGCCTTTCGCGGTTGGCCCAGATCGGGATGGCAGTGCATGCCTACGAAAGCCACATGGGACGATTTCCGGCTGGCGTCGTCGACTCCCAGAAGCCGATTCGCCAGGTGCCGATGGGGTACCATCACAATTGGATCTCTGCCATCCTTCCCTATCTGGATCTGCCCAACGCCTACCGTGCAATCGATCCCACCAAAAGCGTCTACGACCCAGTGCACGACACCTTGCGGATGACACCCCTGCCATTGCTTCGCTGCCCCTCAGACCCCAACTCCGGCCCCGTCTCCAGCTACGCAGGAATCCATGATTCCAGGGAACGACCGATCGACGACAGCGACCATGGAGTCTTCATTCGAAACCAAAGCTTCCGCATCGACGACCTCACCGATGGCCTGTCGTGCACGGCTTGGATCACCGAGAAGCAGATGCTGTCGGTCGACCTGGGGTGGATGTCGGGGACGCGTGGAACGCTTCGCAACCTCGGCAGCCTCACTAGAACTCAGACGTTCGGCGGCAGCTTTTTGGTGCCCGGGACCAATGCCGATCAGGTCATCCCAAAGAACCTGATACGCAACGAGACCAGCGTCGAGGAACTGAAAGACTACGCCGAAAAAGGATTCCTCGAAGATCTGCCCAACGGCCCACAGGGAGCGATTCAGGTGGGAGGTATGGGCAGCGCTCACTCCAGCGGTTGTCACGTGGCCCTTGCCGATGGCAGCGTGCTCTTCGTCGGTCGATCGGTGTCGATGCCGGTCCTCTGGGCGCTGGCCGATCGTCGTGATGGCCTCCCCCTGGCACCCCCTGAACCTTAAAAAAAGTCCCCTGAAGTGTCCAGCGATCAGCCCGACGAACCACCAGAACCTTTCGATGCCAAAGCGCATCCCGAAGACCGATCCGACGGCGCGGACGAACGTCTAGCCCAAGGGAATTGGATCGTCACACGCAAAGGCCGATACACCTTCCTGGAACCAAGAGGCCAAAAGACCCCTATCGAGTCAACAGGGTTCCTGGTGACAGACCAGAAGGTGCGGCGAACCCTTGGGCTGGAAGGAGACGCCAGCAAGAAGCCGTCTCGCGCGATCAGCCTGATGGAGCTGATTCTTTGGGTGGTGGTGATGGCGATGATGAGCTCCATCTGGAGCCAGATGGCCGGAGCGATCCTCGGCGATCCTCGGCGCCTGATGGCGATGGGCATCGTGGCGGCAATCGCCGCCGCTCCCCTGGGTGCTCTGGTCGCTGCCCTGTCGGGAGGGATGGGGCTGTGGCACTACCTAGCGGGCGTGCTACTGACGGCGGGCATCGGAGCTACAGCGGTCGGGATGCTGTGGCTGGATGGAAAGCTGTTGATGGGGGTGCTCCAGTCGATGGTGATCGGTGCCGTCGGGATCGTTCTGGTGGCAGCCATTCGCTACCTTCGGCCACCGAATCTTTGATCCATCCAACGGCAGAGAGTCGCTGCGACGATCGACTGCAACTTGCTAGCCAACGCCCGACAGCCATGCTACCCGTCGCTCATTCCGCCCATAGCTGCGATACTTCCATCCCCAGCTTGGCGATCAATTGCTCCACTTCGTCCGCCATGCGATCGCTGCTGGAGTGAATGTGCTCGGCTTCGCTGAGAAACCGAATCTTGGGATCGGGGTAGACGTCGTGATCGATCAGGATTTTTTCAAAGGGAGCCAACTGGCTGCCATAGGCGATCAGCACCTTGTGCTCGTCGAACTGCACCTCCAGTTGCCGCCGAGGGTTCAGAATGGCGATCCCCATGCACCCATCATCCAGAATCAGCGATTCATGATCGCAAAGAATACTTTTCAAAACTGTCAGATCGATATCCTCGCGATAGAGATCACGTTGGCGGGAAGTCGTTCCGCAGTGACTGGTTTCCAGCACCACGTCGACCATCGTGCCCAGCGGATCCAGCATCTGGAGGAAAAGATCAAAAAGGTTCTGACGGCTGGCCGCCGCCATCACCACCGGGATCGATACATCAAGCCCGGAATCGACGTAGGTATCGTGGCGATACCCCTGCTTGGGAAGAATCTTCAGATCGCGAGAAGGTCGAACCGCTTCAGTCAACTCAAAAGTCCCGTAGGTGGAGACGGCCATGTGCCGCTCCAAGGCCCGTTCGTCCATGGCGGGGGCGGTGGCGAGGGATGGCTGAGCCGTCTGCATCTGAAATGGCGAATGCTGGCTGTGAGGGAGGCGCGAAGAACGGTCCATCGTCGAATTCCTGGCAGGCAAGGTCGTGATCGAGATTGCCCCAAGGGATGGCTTCCACCGAATCGCCTGGGGGGGATGAAACGATGGGGAAACTTAGGTTAGGGGGAGCGACTGGGGGAAAAATTCTGTAAAGCTTTCACTTTTTCAGGGAGTTTGCTGTCCGCACCACCGTTTCTGTCGATATTTCTGGAACAACCGGAACGGTTGCAACAGCCCCGTTCGTCCCGCAATGGCTCGATAGGCCACCAAGCTGGGGCTGGCCAAAACTTGCGATCAGTCGTTAAAAAAACAGCAATGGTGGGTGATGGACGGAGCGATCGATTCGACAAGCCAAAAGAATGCCAGCCGGTCGCTGCGGACGACCCTTCGCCCACGGCGTCTCCCCCCCCAACCTGATCGATCGGCTGGGACGGGATCGATGGAGATATCGATTCTTGGCAGAAGCCTTGGGCGGCTGGGGCTGGGACTGCTAGCCGTCTCCCTGGGTTCCTCTCTGGGGTGCGGATCGCCTGGTGAACCTTACAAGACCAATAAGTCGACTCAGCCGCCCGACAGCTCGACGCAGTCCGCAGCAGGAAACGCAATAGCCGCAGCCGACTCGACGGCTCCGTCGAAGGCCGAGCCCCAGCGGAAGGCACAGCCAGCGGCAGATCTCGGGAATGACGGGACTGCCGATCCAGCCGCCAAGGGGACGCAAGCAGCCCCTGCCGAGGCGGCCGCGCAGGGCGGACCAGCCTGGAAGCCCAGCCAGGAGAATCTAGCGATCTCGTGGGCCGATCGATTGACGTTGCCATGGAGCGATCATCAGGTGATTTACCTGCAGGGCGATCCGGTTGGCTTTCAGACCCGATCAGTCAGCGCCTCCAAGTCGCTAGGGGAAGGGATGCTGCGATGGGAGCAATCGGGACGGATCCGACTGCAGCGAGGGGAGCAGTTGGTGGACCAGAGCTGGAAGCTGTTCAGCTTGGAACGGCCAGATGGGGCAGTGCTGAACCTGGCGGCCGAATGGGAGGCAGGTGGGCAGCGAAGGGTGGGGGAATTGGTCAATGACAAAGAGGGACACTTCCAGCTGAACAAGCGAACTGGCGATCAGACTCAATCCGAATCGCAAGTTTGGCCCGAGGGAGCCCGCGGTCCATTTTCGGTGGAGCAGTCGTTTTTGCGACGGGTGCCCGAGCTGCTGGAAGCCAGGCAGTTTGTATCGTTCGATCCGGTGGAGATGCAGTTTGTCCCGCAGCGGATCGAGGGGATGGGAGTCGTCCAGACCGCAACGCTGGATGGCAACAACCGATCGCTACACGAAGTCCGAGTCATTTCCGGCAACGAGGCGAAGGGGCTGGAGACGGTGCACTGGGTGGATGATGAGGGCATCCTCTGGAAGTCATACATCCGCGGATACAACCTGCGTTACTTCCGCGCAACGGCCGAGCAGACGGAGGCGGTGGCCGACCAATTGCAATGGGAATCGGTTCCCCTACCGTCCACCTTGGCCGCCAAGCCCAAGGGCCAAGTAACTGGATCCAATGTGGTTCGCTACACGATGAAGATGAAGGGGCAGGATCCCTTTCGAAGTTTTGTTCGCGGAGGCAACCAAAGCGTCCAGTCGATTTCCGCCTTCTCTGCCGTGGTAACCGTTCAGCGCCAGGGAAGTGCAGGGGAGGCAACTGCGTCGCCAACTCCCTCGGACGCTGCCCCCTCCGAGCCATCGATGTTGGGAAGCAATCGCTGGATGGCGACCGACCAGCCCGATCTTCAGACGGCATGCCGAGCGTGGCTAGGCAGCCAGCCGCATACGGTGGAGACAGCGATGGCAAATTTGGCGGAGGGGATCGCTGGGAAGTTGCAGCGGCATCCTGTCGGAAAGACGCTGATCAGTTCGTCGAGACTGATGCGGGCAGGGCGAGCGGACTGTTTTGGACATGCGGTCTTGCTTGCCACTGCGGCCCGGGCTTGCCGGATCCCCGCACGCGTCGCCTTGGGGCTAGCACCGCAATCGACCGTTGATCGACCGGCAGAGGCAGCATCGCAAGGGAGAGATGGAACTGATGGGGAAGGGCTAGGTAATTCCTTTGGCCTACATGCCTGGGTGGAGGCATGGGACGGCAAGCGGTGGCAGGCTTACGACAGCTGTTTTCGCGCGCCCGATGCCACGTTGTCGCGTATCAAGCTGGGCTTATTGAGCTTCGACTCCGAGAACCCCTACCGCGATCTTCTGGAAGCATCCGACGTTCTCAGTCGACTAACCATCGACTCCATCGACGCCAACTAACCACCCCTCCCGATCCTCGCCCTCGCCAGGACCCGAACACTAGCACCAACTTCCAGTCCATCGCACGTAAGGCTTCCCTCGATCGACATCGCAACACTGAAAAAGGGATCTATCGGGCTCACGCGAAGGCGCGAAGAGGTCCAAGAGCCAAGATCGGTGATTGACTCTCGGCGGCAGGGCAGGCTACAAGGCTGTGAGAAAGAGTGTTCTAATCGGCTAATCCTAAAGGAAGAAGAACGTCGTTCGATTTTCCGCTCCGCGCCTCTGTGCCTCCGTGAGAGCCCCAGAAAGGCGTCGGTCCCGAATGGGGAGCCGTCCGCCATGGCCCTGGGCTCGTCGATCAAGCAACGGAGTTGCCATGATGCCTGATCCATCCGCGATCGCCCCATTCTGGGATTGGTTCGCGACGCATTCCGATCGCATTCGCGATGCCTACCGTCGCGAAGATCGCCAATGGCTCGACCTTGAACTCTCGCCCCGTGTCCAACACATCGACAGTCGACTCCAGTGGGAAATCGGACCGTACCACCCCGTCGATGATGCCTTCGTCCTTTCGCCAAGTGTGCGAGAAAACCTTCCGCTGACTCGGGCAGCCATTGCGATCGCTCCGAATCTGGAAGGGTGGCGATTCCTCTACGCGAAGCCCCCCAAACAACTCCTCTCACTTGCATTCACTGTCGACGACTGCACCATTCGCGCCGATGACTGGCGCTACCGATTGATCGCGTACAACGACGGGGAATTCGTCGATATCGAACTCTTCATCCATGCGCATTCCCACCCCCCGATCGCTCACTTAAATCTCTTCTGCGAATGGGTGGTCGAGTCGTTGATTGGGGAGGAATACCGCCTGGATCGTGTTGGGCAGCTGATGCCACAAATCGTCGAGGACAATCGATACGTCGAGCAATCGACTCCGATTCAGCACCTCCGAAATCACCTGAAGCAAGCTCTGGCTCCCACTCCCCAAAAAGGCTTTCCCAAACTTTGATTGGAACCGTTCAATTCGGACAGACTTTTTTGATGCGGTCACTCAACAACAGCAAACCCACCTCCGCTATCTTCGACCAGCTGCAACCAACTATCGCCGGCATTCCAACTTGTCGAGATTGTATCCATGGCTACACCTTCTAATGCGACTGCGGATGATCTATTTCAACGGGAACTTGCCAGTCGCAGCTACCTCTTTACGATCACCGATGAGGGACTGTATCAAGTTCAGATCAGCGAGATGACAGCAACCATCAAGCTTGAGAATGTTCGCCGGAATTACGAACGAGACAACGACGCAGCGGCGATCGCGCGCTTTGCAAAGCAACTGGATTTCGATTGTTTCGACAAAGTTTCCGACTGGGAAGCAGTCCAATCGCTGGTACGCTACTCGATCGAACCAGCGGACTACGAAAGCGGCTTTGACGACACCCTGCATGAATCCGTGACCGACGCGCTGGTCAATGTGTTTGTCTTCGTGACGCAAGATGGGGCGAGGATTTCATGGATCACCCACTCCATGCTGGCCGACTGGAAGGTCACTCGGGACACGGTTGTCCGCCGAGCCAACGCCACATGAATCAACTGGCAACCGACAGTTCACTGAAAGTCCAAGAAATCGATGGCGTCCCACTTGGGATGCTGGGGACCGACCAGTTGCAATGGGAAACAATCCCCCTGCCTTCTACCTTGGCCACCATCCCTCAAGGCCAGGTGGCGAGGGCCGGCACCGTTCGCTACACCATGAAGATGAAGGGGCAAGATCCCTTTCGGAGTTTTGTTCGTGGAGGGAACCAGAGCGTCCAGTCGATTTCATCCTTATCTGCGGTGGTATCGATCGGGCGTGAGGGAAGTGCAGGGGATGCGACCACCGCTTTAACGCCTTCGGACTCTGCTCCTTCCGAGCCATCGATGTTGGGTAGCAATCGCTGGATGGCGACCTACCAACCCGATCTCCAGACTGCGTGCCGTACATGGCTTGGGAACGAACCACATACGGTGGAGACGGCGATGGCGCGTTTGGCGGAGGGGATCGCTGAGAAGTTGCAGCGGGATCCGACTGGAAAAACGCTGTTCGGTTCCTCGAAACTGATGCGGGCAGTGCGTGCCGACTGTTTTGGTCAAGCGGTCTTGCTGGCGACAGCGGCCAGGGCATGCCGGATCCCCGCGCATGTCGCCTTGGGGATAGCTTCGCAGTCGACTGGTGATCGAACGGCAGGCGATTCCGTGCCGGGGACCGATGGCACGCGGGGCCGAGGGGAAGCAGACACTTTTGCTCTACATGCCTGGGTGGAGGCATGGGACGGCAGCGGTGGCAGGCATACGACAGTTACCTTCGCTCCCCCGATGCGGTATTGTGGCGGATCAAGCTGGGTTTTATGGACTTCGATTCCGAAAATCCTTACCGCGATCTTTTGGACGCAGCAGCGGTAATCGATCGACTGAAGATCGACTCCATCACCGCCGACTAACCCACCACCTTGCTCCTCGCCCTCGCCAGGAACCGACCATTAGGACCGACATCCAGTCCAACCTACACAACGCTTCCGTCTATCAGTATCGCTTCAACAAAAAGAAAACACATCACTCTCACGCGAAGTCGCGAAGGCGCGAAGGGGGCAAAGAGCTAAGATCCGTGGTATGCGTACGGCGAAATACAGGTTGACGGGGATGGGATACTGCTGGCTTTCTAGTCAGCGGAGAACCAGCCATGCCTCGATGTCGCTTCCAGCCAGATCAGTGGGCCCAGTGGATTCAAGATCATTCAGTCAGCAACCTCTCCGTCGCTGACTTCTGCGCCATCCACCAACTCCCCGTCCACTCCTTCTACTTCTGGCGCCGGAAACTGGCGAGTCATTCCAAGCCGAAAGATCTGAAGAATCACGCGGATGCTCGGCTTGCCGAGAACTCCCTGCAGTTCATTCCGTTGCAACTGCGGGGAGTGACACCTGAAGTCACAGTCGATCTGCCGGGCGGCTTGGTACTTCACATCCCAACCGATCCCATGACTCTTCAGCCTGTTCTCCAGGTTCTCATCCAGGTGGGGGCCAATCGCCAGTCATGATCAGCCTCGTTCATCATCTGAAGATCTACGCCTGCACTCAACCCACCGACATGCGCAAGGGCTTCGATGGGCTCTCGGGAATCGTCGCACATCTCTTGGCTGAAGATCCACTGAGCGGCCATCTGTTCCTCTTCCGCAACCGCACTCGTGATCGACTGAAGATCCTCTACTGGGATCGCGACGGGCTGGCCATCTGGTACAAGCGACTGGAAAGAGGGACCTTCCAGTTCCCAACGGATCTGGTCAAAGATCCGTCGCCATCAGGCAAGGCACAGATCACTCCCAATCAGCTTGCGCTACTTCTTGGAGGCGTTGAACTATCAACTGTGCGCCATCGGAAACGTTACGCGCTGCCTGACATCAAGAAATAAATTTTTTCGTTGATGCATGGTGAAACCTACGCGCGCGATGCGGGTTGAATCGTGTATGGATACCAACCAGCTCTACAAGGAAGTTGAAGCACTGCGCGAACGATTGGCTCAGGCCAATCGTGAGATCGAAGTTGCACAGCAGGCAGTTGCGCTGGAGCGCAGCAAGTCCGAAGGCTATCTCCAGCAAGTCAAAGCCCTCAGCGCTACGGTCGAAGATCAGCGGAAGAAGATGGAGCAGCAGGAGCGGCGGATGCTGGAACTTCTGCGCTCGCTTCGCGGGAAGAAACGCGAATGGGTCAATCCCGACCAAATGTTGCTCTTCGAGATCGGGGACCTAGAACAATTGGTTCAGGAAGTCAGGGAGCAGGAAAAGCAGACCACGAAGCGCACACCCAAGAAACATGGTCGCCGACTGATCCCCGACGGACTGCCCCAGGAAATCATCGAACACACTCTGCCCGAATCGGACCTCGTCTGCCCAGTCGATGGGAAGGTGATGGAGCCGATTCGGTGGGAAGAGAGCAAACAGCTCGATTACATCCCGTCGAAGCTCAAGGTGATCGTCCATCGCCGAGCGGTCTATGCCTGTCCGGAAAAGCATGACCAGGCGGTGCTGGTGACAGCACCCAAGCCACCGCAGCCGATCGAAAAAGGACTGGCCACCTCTGGGCTTCTAGCTCAGGTGGTGGTCAGCAAGTTCGGAGATCATCTGCCAGGGTACCGGCAGGAAGACATCTTCTCCCGCCATGGAATGGAGATTCGCCGAAGCACGCTGTATGACTGGATGAGCGGCGTAGCGGATCTGTGTCTGCCTCTTTATCAGCGGATGCAGCAGCGGGTTCTGGAATCGTTCTCCATCCATACCGACGATACGACGGTCAAATTAGTTGATAAACAGCTTCGTTCGACCAAGCCGGCAAGATTCTGGTGTTACCAGGGGGATGCGGAGCATCCTTATGCGGTTTACGACTTCACCTTGGATCGAGCCAGAGAGGGGCCAGCGAAGTTCCTCAAGTCGTATCAAGGATACCTGCAGGCCGATGCCTACAGCGGGTATGACGGGATTTACCTCAATTCCGGTGGCGCCATCCAAGAGGTGGCCTGTTGGGCGCATTGCCGACGGTACTGGTATAAGGCCAGGGAGGTCGATCCTGCGCGCGCGCACTGGGTGATCGGCCTGATCCAGCGGCTTTACGACGTTGAGGAGCTTGCTGAGGGGAAGGCACATCAGGAGAGGCGAGAGTTTCGGCAGAAGTACTCGGTCCCGTTGCTGGGGGAGCT
>Ga0315900_10001595_pt1 | contig 36134 bp, 35 predicted proteins | sample LakEriMetagenome_FD_203521 | JGI IMG/M metagenome (GOLD analysis project Ga0315900, IMG submission 203521) | Freshwater fungal communities from buoy surface, Lake Erie, Ohio, United States - Buoy 12 MA114 | ecosystem: Environmental > Aquatic > Freshwater > Lake > Lake biofilm | place: USA: Lake...
GTCCGTGCCATCCATGCTGGCCTCCTGCTTCCAGCAAGAAGGATGAATCAGAACCGCGCCCGCAAGGGAATCCCCGCCGAGTCAGAACGTGGGGAAAACGCTCTAGCGTGACAGCCGGTGCCTCGAAATTGGGCGCAGAGCCGCAGTCGGTGGTGATGACATAGCTCCACACCCTCATCGGTGCGCCTCCAGCAAATCTGCCACCCAGCGCTCGGCATCATCACGCCCCGTGATATCAGCCACGAACTCCTGGCCTCTGGCGGCTGACTTCACGCGGCCCTGCCCAAGCCAGCGATCGGGCGGGTGGTACGTCATGCCCACCCCGCCCGCGGCCACATCAAGCCATGGCGGCACTGTCCATGTACTTGGCAAGCGGCTGCCCGGCTCAGTAAGCGAAAGCGCACGTTGAAACGTGCCGCTGCCCGGAAAGCTGCGCCCCGCCAGCTTGAAGCGATCGGAAGAAACATAAACGGCATTGGCGCTGGTCCAACCTGGTCGAACGTGCGGGTGGTCACGAAGCCATGGGTAACTCTGCAACGCACTCTGGCCGTCGTCATCAATGTCGCAGACCGCCTCGACATGAAGCCAGCCAAAAATCACGTGGCGCCTCGGTCCACAATATTGCCAAACTGCGTTGCAGCGCTCGACCTGGCGGTAGAGCCCCCAAAACAGAAACAGATCGCCCTCGCCTACGCTCTGGTTGTGCAAGTGGCTAAGCGCGCTCGAAACCTGCCCCAGCGCGCCGCGCCAGCCCATGAGCCGCGCAGCAATTGCTGCAGGGTCGATATCCGGATCCAGGTGACAGGTCCGCGCACCGCTCAACCTGCCGCCGCTTAGGTCATGGGCCAGCCCGCGCAGCTCGGCGCTCAGCTGGCCGTATGTCGTGGGTGAGGGCTCACGGGTTGGGATCGGCAGGCTGACAGGCCGCTCACCGATAAGCGGGCTAGCGCACTTGCCTGCCGCGCTGTCCACGCCCTTCCTGCTGAAAATGACCCGCACCATGGCCTCCTATGCTGATTGGGACTGGGTCTGCCGCCTGCAGGAGAAAATCCGGGTTAACGGCACGCCGCCAGCATGGCGTGACATATAGTCACCCATCAGGCTTCGATCCGAGGCATCCTTGAGCCAACGAAACGATGGCTTGTCCGTTTGCTCGGAAAATCCGCCGAAGCTACTAGGATATCATTTCGATCGCATTTGGGTGGAACAGTCACAATGGTCGATGGTCAATTCGGCCAGACAATCAAAAACAATTTTAATTCAAGGCGTTAATTATTTCTGGGTCCGCATGTGCGGCAGCGCATTTGTCCAAGCTTCTTGGATTTTATCCAGTCACTTGTGACGTCCCACAAAAAGCGGTGCCGGCTAGAGGGCTCGAACCCCTGACCCCCTGATTACAAATCAGGTGCTCTACCAACTGAGCTAAGCCGGCTTCCCGTGTGGGCGCCACTACGCCAATCCTATCCTGCCCTCAAGTAGCGGAATCGAAGATGGCCGACGGCCAACCGGTAGGGCAACTAAAACGCGCCGAAAGTCCAGCCTTCGGTGCGAGCGATGTCGGTAGTAAGCGCGGGCGGGTGCCACAAGTCTCGCTCGCCATGCACGCGCCGCAGCCATGCGGCGGTGAGGAGAGCATCGGAGGAATGGTCGTCGATGGCTCCGCTACCTTTGACCGGCGGCGATCCGATCCGGTCAAGCGCGTCGTTCAGCGCCTCATAGCTTCGGATCTTGGTCGCAGCGCCGGTCACGCCGCCGAGCCTTGCGGCGACCGAGGTGTAGATTTCGGTCACCACCGAGCCGCTTTCGGGCAGCGGATCGACCGGCCACACCGGCACGCGCCTGCCTAACTGGTGGAGCATCCGCATCCCCGTCAGGCTCGACTTGCCGACCTGCGCTGCGCCGACGAGGTTGAAATTGCTCACCGGCCGCACGCCGGCAGAGCGCTGGGCGATTTCCGCGATGCGAAACCGGCCCTCGCGGCTGGGGGCATCGGGGAGCAGGAAGCGGTCTCCCTCGGCCCCCGCGCCATGGCGGAAATAGCGCGAGGCCTGCGGGTGCGAGACAAAGCCACCCGCCTCCAGATGCGGATCATCGGCGCAGAGTGCATCGATCAATGCCCACAGCCCGCGCGCGTCGGCGGGCGAGGCGTCCCACCCGGGAAAGAACGCCCCCGCGTCGGCGTGCGGCAGGCCGATGCCGAGATCGAGCCCCACCAGCGTTGCTCCGGGCAGATCGCCGAGCAGCGCCAGCACCTCGCTGCGCGCCCAGCCCTTGGGGTCGGGCGGGGTGACCAGCACTGGCGCGCCGCCCTCGGCCAATGCCACGGCGAGCGCGATGCCCTTCTGCCGAGCACCCTTGGCCCCGGACCAGTCGACCGCGAGGAAGTGCGAGAAACGGCTCACCCCCGCTCCGCGCGCAGCTTGTCCCAATAGTCGAGGCGCTTCTTCACTTCGCGCTCAAAGCCGCGTTCCACAGGGTTGTAGAACTGCTCGGCCGCCATCCCTTCGGGCCAGTAATTGTTGCCCGAAAAGCCGTCCGCCGCATCGTGATCATAGGTGTAGCCCTGTCCATAGCCGATATCCTTCATCAGCTTGGTCGGCGCGTTGAGGATATTGGCGGGCGGGGCGAGGCTCCCGGTCTCCTTGGCGGCCTTCCAGGCGGCCTTCTGCGCCATGTAGGCAGCATTCGATTTGGGTGCGGTGGCAAGGTAGAGGCAGGCCTGCACCAGCGCGAGTTCGCCCTCGGGTGAACCGAGGAAGCGGTAGGCCTCCATCGCCGCCATGCATTGCGGCAGCGCCTGCGGATCGGCGAGACCGATGTCTTCGACCGCCATGCGCACCAGCCGCCGCGCGAGGAACAGCGGGTCCTCCCCCGCCACCAGCATCCGCGCCAGCCAGTAGAGCGCGGCCTGCGGATCGCTCCCGCGCACCGATTTGTGCAGCGCGCTGATGAGGTTGTAATGTCCGTCGCGGTCCTTGTCATAGACGGCGACGCGGCGTTGCAGGAAGCTGCCGAGCCCCGCCGGATCGAGCGCCTCGGGCAGGTTGGCGTGGTAGAGCGTCTCGGCCTGCCCCAGCAGGAAGCGCCCGTCGCCATCGGCGCTGGCGATCAGCGCGTCGCGGGCCTCGGGGGTGAGGGGGAGGGGGCCTTCAAGCTCTTCGGCCCTGCCCAGCAGCGCGGCGAGCGCCGCGGCGTCCAGCCGGTTCAGCACCAGCACTTGCGCGCGGGAGAGCAATGCGGCGTTCAGGGCAAAGCTCGGGTTCTCGGTGGTCGCGCCCACCAGCGTCACCACCCCGCGCTCGACAAAGGGGAGGAAACCATCCTGCTGGGCGCGGTTGAAGCGGTGGATCTCGTCCACGAAGAGCAGGGTCTTGCGTCCCGCCTTGGCCATCTTCTCGGCCTCGGCAAAGGCCTGCTTTAAATCCGCCACGCCCGAGAACACCGCGCTGATCGCGGCATAGCGCATGCCCACGGCGTCCGCGAGCAGGCGGGCGATCGAGGTCTTGCCGGTGCCGGGCGGCCCCCACAGGATCATGCTGGCAAGCTTGCCAGCCGCCACCATCCGTCCGATCGCGCCCTCAGGGCCGGTCAGGTGCTCCTGCCCGATCACCTCGCCAAGGCTGCGCGGACGCAGCCGATCGGCCAGCGGCGCATCGCCGGCTGGAACCGCGTCCCGCGCGGCCGTGTCAGCATCTTGTCCGAACAGATCAGTCATTCATCGGACCTGATAGGCTCTCGGGCGGAAAAGGAAAACGGCTCGCGTTGCACCTCTTGTAACGATAGGTCTAAGATATATCTTGGATGTATCGCACGATAAGTGAGGAGGCATTGCAATGACCTGGAACAAGTATGGTCGTGGCGGCGGCTGGGAAAAGTTTGCCGAGACGATGGCGATGATGGCGATGAACGGAAATATGAATTTCGGCGGCCCGAACTGGAAGATGCGGGCGCGCTTCGACGAGGATTTTCCGCGCGAGGCCGACGGTGAGGGCGAAGAGCGCGGACCTGGCAGGCGTGGTCGCCGCGGGCGGATGTTCGGGCAGGGCGAGCTTCGCCTCGCGCTGCTGGCGCTGATCGCGGATGCTCCGCGTCACGGCTATGAGCTGATCAAGGAAATCGAGGAAATGACCGGCGGCGCCTACGCCCCGAGCCCGGGCGCAGTCTATCCGACGCTTCAGCTGCTCGAGGACGAGGGCGCGATCAAGGAGGCCGAGGCCGAAGGGGCGAAGAAGCCCTTCGCCGTGACCGAGCAGGGCCGCGAGGAACTGGAAGACCGCAAGGACGAGGTCGAGGCGCTGATGCGCCGGCTCGGCCGTCACGGAGAGCGCACCACCTCGTGGCGTTCGCCCGACATGTTCCGCGCGATGGGCAATCTCGGCTCGGTGCTCAAGAACCGCGCGCGGGCGGGCAAGCTCGACGAGCACACGATCAAGGAAATCGTCGACATGATCGACGAGATGGCCAAGCGCATCGAACGTCTTTGACGTGACGGCACCGGTGATTGCCGCCGGTGCCGATCAGGCGTAAGCTCTCCCCGTCCGGGTCGCAGCGGATGGGGGGAGACGTCCTGTGAACACCAATCTGAACCCGCGCGCCAAAGCGCCCTGGCACCTCTGGCTGGTCGGCATCGCAACGCTGCTGTTCAACGCCATGGGCGTGTTCAGCTACACCATGACTAAACTGGGCAAGCTCGCCGATCTCGGAATGACCCCTGAACAGATCGCTTTCATGGACAGCTACCCCGCATGGGCGAGCGCCTTGTGGGCGATGGGCGTTTGGGGCGCCTTTGCCGGATCCCTGTTCCTGCTTCTGCGCCGCAAGCTTGCAGTGCCGGCGATGCTGGTCGCGCTGCTCGGGCTGATCGGGACCACGGTCTACAACTATGGCCTCGCCGATGTGCCGGCCAGCATGAAGGCCCCCGCGCTCGATGTGGCGATCTGGGGGGTAACGTTGTTCCTGCTCGTCTATTCCCGGGCGATGCGGAGTGCCGGGGTTCTCAAGTAACCGCCCTCAAGCAGCAAAGCGGTAGGGCGACAAAAACGCCCTCAGGCCGCGCGCAACCTGCGCCGGTCCTCGACCAGCCGGACATAGATATCCGCCACCACGGCGTTGATCGCTTCCCAGCTATATTCGCAGGCGCGGGTTTCGCCCGCTGCGCCGTGCGCGGCGCGCAGGGCCGGATCGAGGCAATAGGGTGCAAGCGCCTCGGCAAAGGCGATGGCATCGGCCTGCTTGCTGGTCGGCACCACCAGCCGCCCCGTGACCCCGTCGGCGACCAGGCTGGCGCTGCCGGTCGCGCCCGCGGCCACCACCGGCAAGCCGCTTGCCATGGCTTCGAGCGTGACATTCCCGAAGGTTTCCGTGACCGAGGGGTTGAAGAAGATATCGCCGCTGGCAAGCGCCTGACCGAGCCCCTCGCCGGTCTTGAAACCGGCAAAGATCGCGTCCGGCAGGTTCGCCTCGAACCAGCCGCGCGCCGGGCCGTCGCCGATCACCAGCACCTTGTGCGCGACATTGCGCTTGCGCAGCTGGACGATGGTTTCGGCAAAGACGTCGAGCCCCTTTTCCATCACCAGCCGCCCGAGGAACACGATCGCGACATCATCCTCGGCCAGCCCGATCGCGCGGCGCCATTCGGGATCGCGGCGCGCGGAAGAGAAGATCGTGCGATCCACCCCGCGGCTCCACAGCCCGATATCGCTGTGCATTTCCATCGCCAGCAATTCGTCGATCATGCTCTGCGAGGGAGCCACCAGCGCGTCGCAGCGGTTGTAGAACCGCTTGAGCAGCCTGATCACCAGCGGTTCGAGGAAGGCCATCTTGTAATAGCGCGGATAGGTCTCGAAGCGGGTGTGGACGCTGGCGAGCACCGGAATGTCGTGCTCCTGCGCCCAGCGCAGCGCGGCATGGCCCGAAGGATCGGGCGAGGAGACGTGGATGATGTCGGGACGGAATGCCTCCAGATCGCGCTTCACTTCGGCGCCGAGCCCGGTCGGCAGGCGATATTCGCCGCGGCCCTTCACCGGCATCGGCACATTGGGCAGGCCGATCAGATCGCCGGTCGGGGGAAAATCGGGATTTGCGACCTTGGGCGAATAGACGCGCACCTTCGCGCCCTTTTCCAGCACCGAGCCGACAAGGCGATTGAGGGCCTGGTTGGCCCCGTCACGGGTGTAGTTGTAGTTGCCGCTGAACAGGGCAATGCGAAGGTCGGAAATGCTCATGGAGCCGCCCGTTTAGGCGAGCCTGAGGCAATTGGCGAGAGGGAGCGTAAAGGCGCGCGGTCCCTGCCGCTTGTGTTGGGCCCGAGCGGGACGAAATCGCGACTGCGGCCTTTCCTGATTGACTCCTCGCCCGCGGCCACTAGAGCGGCCAGCGGGCCACGCGGTCCCAACGCCGCGCGAGCTCTCTGCAAGGAGAGAATACATGACTGAGTATGCACGCGGGCTCGCACACGAGCCGACGCTTAAGCCTGAACGCCCCTTCTTTTCCTCGGGCCCCACGGCAAAATTCCCCGGCTGGTCGCTGGACAAGCTCAAAACCGAATCGCTCGGCCGCTCGCACCGTTCGGCGCTGGGCAAGGCGCGTCTGAAGTACGCGATCGACCTGAGCCGCGAACTGCTCGGCATCCCCGATGATTATCTGGTCGGCATCATGCCCGCCTCGGACACCGGCGCGATCGAAGCCGCCATGTGGTCGATGCTCGATCCCGCGCGCCCGGTGACGGTCGCGGCGTGGGAGAGCTTCGGCAATATCTGGATCCAGGATGCGGTGAAGCAGCTCAGGCTGCCCAACCTGCAAGTCCTTACCGCCGATTATGGCGAGATCCCCGATCTCACCACTATCCCGCAGCGCAATGACGTGGTGTTCACCTGGAACGGCACGACTTCGGGCGCGATGATCCCCGACACCGACTGGCTCGAGCCGGGCCGCGAGGGCATCACCATCAATGACGCCACCAGCGCGATCTTCGCGCAGGAGATGGACTGGTCGAAGCTCGATGCCACCACCTATTCTTGGCAGAAGGTGATGGGCTCGGAAGCCCAGCACGGCATGCTCATCCTCAGCCCCAAGGCGGTCGCGCGGATCGAGAGCTACGATCCGGCCTGGCCGCTGCCCAAGCTGTTCCGCATGAAGAAGGGCAACAAGATCAATCTCGGCATCTTCGCCGGCGAGACGATCAATACCCCTTCGATGCTGGCGACCGAGGATTACATCGCGGCGCTCGAATGGGCCAAGGCGATCGGCGGGCGCAAGGCGCTGGTCGAGCGCGCCAATGCCAATGCCAAGATCGTCAAGGACTGGATCGAGGCCACCCCGTGGCTGCGCAACATGGTGCCCAATCCGGCCCAGCAGACCAATACCGGCGTGTGCATGGTGTTCCAGGGCGATTGGTACGAAAGCCTCTCGGACGAGGACAAGGCAGGCGTTCCCAAGAAGATCGTCAAGCTGCTCGAAGAGCGCAATGTCGGCTACGACTTCAACGGCTACCGCGATGCCCCGCCGAGCTTGCGCATCTGGTGCGGCTCGACCGTCGAGCAGGAGGACTTGAAGCGCCTGCTGTCGTGGATCGAGTGGGCCTACGAGAAGGTCAAGAACGGCTGAGGCCGTCCGCTCACCTACCTTTCCTCCGTTCGTGCTGAGCTTGTCGAAGCACCGTCTTTCTTTTGATGCTGCGCTGCCTTCAAAGTGAAGTGCAGCCCTTCGACAGGCTCAAGGCGAACGGTTTTTTTCAAGATTTGCGAGAAATCCCATGACCAAGCCCAGAGTTCTCATTTCCGACAAGATGGACCCCAACGCCGCGCGCATTTTCGAAGAGCGTGGCTGCGATGTGGACGTCATTACCGGCGAAACCCCCGAGCAGTTGATCGCCAGCATCGGCGATTATGACGGCCTTGCGATCCGCTCCTCGACCAAGGTGACCAAGGCAGTGCTGGATGCCGCGACCAACCTAAAGGTGATCGGCCGCGCCGGCATCGGCGTCGACAATGTCGATATCCCCTACGCCTCGTCCAAGGGCGTCGTGGTGATGAACACCCCCTTCGGCAACTCGATCACCACCGCCGAGCATGCGATCGCGCTGATGTTTGCGCTGGCGCGGCAGATCCCCGAAGCCAATGCCCAGACCCAGGCTGGCCTGTGGCCCAAGAGCGGTTTCATGGGCGTGGAAGTCACCGGCAAGACGCTCGGCCTTGTTGGCGCTGGCAATATCGGCTCGATCGTCGCCAGCCGCGCGCTCGGCCTGCGCATGAAGGTGATCGCCTATGATCCCTTCCTCACCGAAGATCGCGCGGTCGAAATGGGCGTGGAGAAGGTCGATCTCGACACGCTCCTGACCCGCGCCGACTTCGTCACGCTCCACACCCCGCTGACCGACGAGACCCGCAACATCCTCAGCCGCGAGCGGCTCGAGAATGCCAAGAAGGGCATTCGCATCATCAATTGCGCCCGCGGCGGGCTGATCGACGAGGCGGCGCTCAAGGACTGCCTCGAGAGCGGCCAGGTGGCAGGTGCCGCGCTCGACGTGTTCGAAACCGAGCCGCCGGCTTCCGATCATCCGCTGTTCGGCGCGCCCAACTTCATCTGCACCCCGCACCTTGGCGCCTCGACGAACGAAGCGCAGGTCAATGTCGCGCTGCAGGTGGCCGAGCAACTCGCCGATTACCTCGTCAACGGCGGCGTCACCAACGCATTGAACGTGCCTTCGCTCTCCGCCGAGGAAGCCCCCAAGCTCAAGCCTTACATGGCGCTGGCCGAGAAGCTCGGCTCGCTCGTGGGGCAGCTTGCGCATGGCAATCTCACGCGCATCAGCATCGAGCGCGAGGGTGCGGCTGCCGATCTGAACGGCAAGCCGATCACCGCGGCCGTGCTGGCGGGCTTCATGCGCCGCTATTCGGACAGCGTGAACATGGTCAACGCGCCGTTCCTCGCCAAGGAGCGCGGCCTCGACGTGAGCGAGATCCGCCACGAGCGCGAGGGCGCTTTCAATACGCTGGTGCGGGTCACGGTGGAAACCTCGGCCGGTCCGCGTTCGGTTGCCGGCACGCTGTTCGGCAATGATGCGCCGCGGCTGGTGGAGATTTTCGGCATCGGGATTGAAGCCGAACTCGCCGGGCACATGCTCTACATCGTGAACGACGACAAGCCGGGCTTCATCGGCCGCATCGGCACGCTGCTGGGCGCCCGCGGTATCAATATCGGCACCTTCAACCTCGGCCGCCGTGCGGCGGGCGGGGAAGCGGTGCTGCTGCTGAGCCTCGATGAAGCGCTGACCACGGAGGTTGTGGCAGAAGCCGCCAAGGTCGAAGGCGTGAAGACCGTCACCGCACTGACGTTCTGACAAGGATGGCGTCGCCCCGGGCTTGACCCGGGGCCGCTGTCGGGTCAGTCCGTGCCAATGACAGCGATCCCGGGTCAGGCTCGGGATGACGAACGAGTGCCATGACCAAGCCCAACGATCTCCTTCCCGAAGGCCTTGAAGACCGTCTGCCGCTCGAAGCGGCGCGGATCACGGCGGCGATGCGTGCCTGTCTCGGCGTGCTGGAGGGGCATGGCTATGACCGGGTGCGCCCGCCGCTGCTCGAATTCGAGGCCCCGCTTGCCGGCCGCATGGCGGGAGTCGCGGTCGGAGAAGGTCGGGCGATGTTCCGTTTTGTCGATCCCGCCAGCCTTCGGACCCTTGCGCTGCGCAGCGACATGACCCCGCAGGTCGGACGGATCGCCGCGACCAGCCTCAAGACCGCGCCGCGCCCGCTGCGGCTTGCGTATTCGGGCGATACCGTGGTGATCAAGGCCAGCCAGCTCGATCCCGCGCGCGAGCGGCTGCAACTGGGTGCGGAACTGATCGGGGCGGACACGGTCGCCGCAGCCAGCGAAGTGGTTATGCTCGCGATCGAGGCGTTGAAGGCCGCTGGTCTGACCGGCATTTCGGTCGATTTCACGCTCCCCGATCTGGTTGATACGCTTGCCGAGAGGACCTTTCCGCTCGATGCCGAGCAGATCGAGGCGGTGAGGCGCGAGCTAGATACCAAGGATGCGGGCGGACTGCGCGCAGCGGGCGGCGCGGCCTATCTGCCGCTGCTCTATGCCACCGGCCCGTTCGAGCAGGCACTCGCCGCGCTGCGCGATGTCGACGCGGGCGGGGCGCTCAAGTCGCGGCTCGATGGCCTCGCGCAGATCGCCGCGAGCATCGGGGATGCCGCGCGCATCACCCTCGATCCGACCGAGCGGCACGGCTTCGAATACCAGACGTGGTTCGGCTTCACGCTCTATGCCGATGGCCTGCGCCGCGCGGCGGGGCGGGGGGGCACTTACCGCATTGCCGGGAGCAACGAGCCGGCGACCGGCTTCACGCTCTACTGCGATCGGCTCGCCGAAGTCGCGCCTCAGCCGGAGGCGGTGCCTCTGGTGTGGCTGCCTTTCGGCCATGACCGCAAGGCGGCAGCGGGCGTGCGGGTGGCCGGCGGCCGCACGCTCGCTCAGCTGGCCGATGGCGAAGACCCGCGCGCGCTGGGCTGCACCCACATCCTCGCCGGTGACCGGCTGGAGCCGCTGGAGCCCTCGGCATGACCGGGCGCGCCAAGCCAATCACGTTCGCGGGCGACCCGCTCGCGCCCTATTGCATCGCGCCCGCATGGCAGGTCGGTGACCTCCTGTTCCTCTCCGGTCAGGCGAGCATCGGCGCGGATGGCAGCATCGTGGGCGCAGGCGACTTCGACGCGCAGCTCGCCCAGACTTTTGCCAATATCGAAAAGGTGCTGGCAGCCGCGAACAGCGACCTCTCGCGCATCGTCAAGGTGACCATCTACCTCACCGATATGGGCAACTTCCCCAAGATCGTCGAGGCGAGGAAGCGCTGGTTCACGCCGCCCTATCCGGCCGACACGACGCTGGAGGTGCGCAGCCTCGCGCTGCCCGAACTGATGGTCGAGATCGACGTGATCGCGACCGTCTGACGGTCTGCTCTACCCAAACACCCGCTTCAGGAAGGCATCGACTGCATCGGTCTGCGCTTTGCCTTTCTCGGTACCGAGATCGCGGTTCATGCCGCCGTGATCGGTGCCCTCGATCTCCACAGCGCTGGCATCCTTGCCTGCCTTGGCGAGGGCGTTGATCATGTTCTCCGATTGCAGTTTTGAGACCGGACGCTGGGCGACATAAAGCGCCAGCCAGTGCGGCGCATCCTTCCCGCCGACGTGAGTAACCGGGGAAAGCGCCTTTTGCCGCGCCGGATCGGTGCCGAACACGTCCTTGTAGAGCGTCGGCAGTTCCATCGTTGGCATGGAAGCGGCCTTCGCCACGTCATAGCCCGCTCCGTCGAGCAGCACGACGCCCTTGATCGCAGCGAAGGCATCGCCTGCATATTGCGGATCTGTGGCGACCAGTGCTGCGAGATGCGCGCCCGCGCTGTGGCCCATCAGCACGATCCGGTCGGGGTCGAAGCCTCCGGTCTGGGCCTGAGCGCGCAGGGCCTTCAAGGCCGCGCCGACATCGGCCGCCTGTTGCTCCACGGGCGCATCGGGCAGCACGCGGTATCCTGCCGAGGCGAAGACATATCCCAGATCCTTGAAGTGCTGGGGCTTGGCCTGGACCGCCTTATGGCTGCCCATCTGCCAGCCGCCGCCGTGGATGAAGACCACCAGCGGCGCATCGCCCACGGCATTGTCCGGGGTGTAGACATCGACCTGCTGGCGCAGATGATCGCCATAGACCATGGTGCTGCTGACCTTGCTGCTGGCAAAGGCACCCGCACCGCCGCCTGCAGCCGCGCGGCCGCCCATGCCGGGTCCGCGCCGTGCAACCCCTTCGCCCGCACCGCCCGCCGCCTGCATCCGCTCGCGGATGCTGGCCGCGCAGCTTTCCGAAAGCTCGGTAAACTTCTCGCGCAGGCAGGTGCGCAGCTCGCCGCGGTTCATCCCGCACAAGCGCAAGATCTCCTCGCGGCAGGCGCGCGGCAGGCGCTCGTCCCGGCCCCGCTGGGCAAGGATCGGCGTTGCCAGAACGGCAGCAGCGGACAGGGCGAGCAAAGTGCGGGTGGCGGTGTTCATAGGCTATCCTCGTGACGTTGTATCACTCTGCTTCAACGGTCGTGGCCTCACAACCCTTCGCACAGCTTGCCACCATGCCCCCGAGCGCCTAGTGCGCCTGCGGTTTTGTCGCCACCGGATAAGGATTGAAATGGCCAACGTCACCGTGATCGGCGCCCAGTGGGGCGATGAGGGCAAGGGCAAGATCGTCGACTGGCTCGCCAGCCGTGCGGATGTGGTGGTGCGCTTTCAGGGCGGCCACAATGCCGGCCATACGCTGGTGATCGACGGCAAGACCTACAAGCTCTCGCTGCTGCCCTCCGGTATCGTCTCGGGCACGCTGTCGGTGATCGGCAATGGCGTGGTGCTCGATCCCTGGGCGTTGCGTGACGAGGTCACCAAGGTCGAGGGGCAGGGGGTCACGATCACGGACGAGAATTTGGCGATCGCAGACAATTGCCCGCTGATCCTGCCGCTCCACCGCGATCTGGATGGCCTGCGCGAAACCGCGGCAGGCAAGGGCAAGATCGGCACTACGGGGCGCGGCATCGGCCCGGCTTACGAGGACAAGGTCGGCCGCCGCGCGATCCGCGTGTGCGATCTTGCGCATCTCGATACGCTGGAGCCGCAACTCGATCGCCTCTGCGCGCACCACGATGCGCTGCGCGCCGGTTTCGGCCAGCCGCCGGTCGACCGCGCCGCGCTGCTCGAAGAGCTGCGCGAAATCGCGCCCTTCGTGCTCAAGTTTGCTCAGCCAGTCTGGAAGCGCCTCAAGAAGGTGCGCCGCGCGGGCGCCAAGATCCTGTTCGAGGGTGCGCAGGGCGTGCTGCTCGATGTCGATCACGGCACCTATCCCTTCGTCACCTCGTCCAACACGGTCAGCGGCACGGCGGCCAGCGGCTCGGGCCTCGGCCCCAATTCGACCGGGTTCGTGCTCGGAATCGTCAAGGCCTACACCACCCGCGTCGGCTCCGGCCCCTTCCCGACCGAACTCGAGGACGAGGTCGGCCAGCGGCTTGGCGAACGGGGCCATGAATTCGGCACGGTGACGGGGCGCAAGCGCCGCGTCGGCTGGTTCGATGCCGTGCTGGTGCGCCAGTCCTGCGCGATTTCCGGCGTCACCGGCATCGCGCTCACCAAGATCGACGTGCTCGACGGGCTGGAGAAGGTCGCGATCTGCACCGGCTATCGCCTGCGCGGACAGGTCTATGATTACCTCCCCAGCCATGCTGCCGATCAAGCCGAATGCGAGCCGATCTACGAGGAAATGGAAGGCTGGAGCCAGAGCACCGCAGGCGCGCGCAGCTATGCCGATCTGCCGGCCAATGCGATCAAGTATATCCAGCGCATCCAGGAGCTGATCGAATGCCCGGTGGCGCTGGTTTCGACCAGCCCCGAGCGAGACGACACGATCCTGATGCGCGATCCTTTCGTGGATTGATCGGCAGGGGTGCGCGGGGCTATTCTTGCGCCCGTGAAACGCCTTACCGCCCTTATGCTGCTGGTGCTCGCCGGTTGTGCCAACCCCGCGCCCGAGGTGGCCGAGGCGCCTGCTGCACCGCGCTTGGCGCGCGAGGCTGAGCGGATTGCTCCGCAGCCACGCTTCACGAAGCTCGACTATCTGCTGGTCGACAAGTCCGAACGGCTGATGATCGGCTATGCGGGAGGCCAGCCGGTCAAGGCGTGGCGCGATCTGCAATTCGGCGATGAGCCGCAGGGGCACAAGCGTTTCGAGGGTGACGAGCGCACACCCGAGGGACGCTATGTGATCGAGGGCCGCAATCCGGGCAGCGCCTATCACCTCAGTCTCAAGGTGTCCTACCCCAACGCCGAGGACCGTGCCTTTGCGCGTTCGCAGGGCCGCTCCCCCGGCGGCGATATCTTCCTCCACGGCCAGCCCAACAGCCTGCCGTTCGGGCGGATGCCGGGCGACTGGACTGATGGGTGCATCGCCTTGTCCAACGACGAGATCGAAGAACTGTGGCGCATCGTGCCCGATGGCACGGTGATCGAAATCCGGCCCTGAAAGTCCCTCCCCGTCCCGCAGGGATGGGGAGGTGGGCGAGGCCGCAAGGCCTCGGTCGGAGGGGTCCTGCGCCAAGGAATACGCAGATTTACTTGACCTGATCTCTTTTTGTTCCATAATCGTTCCAACATTGTTGGAGTCGATTCGATGCTGACCCAATCTTCCGATCAGGCCGATTTTTCATACGACACGGCGCGTGACGGTGCCGGATTGCCCGCGCGCGTGGCGATCTATGGTTAGAACGCGCAGGTGCGCGAGCAGATCGCGGCCGATCTCGGCGGGGCGGGGTTTCGCACGATTGATGGCGGCAGCATTGCCGCGCTGCTCGAAGGGCCGATTGCGCTGCTCGGCGATGTGGTGATGGTGGATTGTGCCGTCACCGGCAGCCGGGGGCTCGATGCGATGACGCTGGCGGGTCTGGCGCGGCTCGATATGCGGGTGGCGCGCGCGGGCGCGAAGCTGATCGTTTCGACTTCGATGGCGGGGCTCGACGATGTCTTCGCCGTGCTCGATCAGTCGGCGCCGCGGATTCTCGTTGCCCCCAGCCGGGCTGAACGGGTGGTGGCCGTCGGTCGCATCATGGGCGAAGCGGGCGCATCGCGGGTGCGCGAAATGTCGGAGGAAGACCGGCTGGCGCTCCTGCGCCTGTCGCAGCAGGTCGAAGCGATCGCCCAGTCGCTTGACCGGATGACGAAGCCGCTCGCCCAGCAGAGCCACCCCGGCATGACGTCGATTGCAGGGTACAAGCGCGCCAGCGAACCGGCGCCCGCGGCCTTTGTCGCTTCGGGCCAGACCCAGCTTCCCGATCCGCGCATGGTTCGCCAGGTGATCGCCAACCGGCAGGCGCGCATGCGCTTCTTCGATGCCGAACTGTTCGGCGATCCGGCGTGGGACATGTTGCTCGATCTCACCGCCGCCCATGGGGAAGGCGCGCAGGTCTCGGTCACCTCGCTGTGCATTGCCGCCGCTGTGCCTGCGACCACGGCGCTGTGCTGGCTCACCCAGATGGTCGAAAGCGGAATCTTCGTGCGTGTGCCCGATCCGGCCGACAAGCGACGCGCCTTTATCGCGCTCAGTGACCGTTCGCTGACGGCGATGGCAGGTTATTTCGCCAGCCTGCGCGCGCCGATGACGCTCGCGGCCTAGTCCGCCGGGCGGTAGCGCAGCACCAGCGTCAGCCCGGCTTCGCCAGCGCTATCAGGCGCGCTCGCGTCCCACGCCTGCCGCGAAGCGTCAGCGCGGGCACGGGCGAGGATCGCAGGGGGCACCGGCCCGTCGAGCAGCAGCACATCGGCCTCGCCCAGAAGCCGCGCTTGTCGAAGCGTCAGGTCTTCAGGATCGGCGCTCGCCAGCGCCAGTTCGATCACCCCGCCGGAACGCGGCGTAACCTCGCCCGCTGCCCAACCGGCCACGCGGGTGTGGGCCTCGCGGTCGAAGGGATCAAGCGCCCCGCCTTCGCTAAGCGCCGCATCGACCGCGCGCCGCCGCTCGGCCCCGTCCGGAAATCTTGCACGCAGGGCAGGGCGCACCGCCTCCAGCGCGCGCGCGAGCAGGCCCAACGTCTCGGGCAGCACCCGCTCCATCCGCAGCCGCACGTGCTTGGCAAGCCCCGCCGAAGCCCCGCCCGTGCCGATCGCAATGAGCAGCGGATTGCGATCAAGAATGCTCGGGGTGGTAAAGTCGCAAAGCTCGGGCCGATCGACCACGTTGACCAGCATCCCCGCACAGCGCGCATTGATCGCCGCCACCTCGCAGGCGCTTTCATCCTCATAGGCGATAAAGGCCAGCCGCACGCCCTCGTCGATGGCGCGGGCGAGGTCGTCGACCACCACGCCCCCGGCGCGCTCGACCAGCCGCCGCTTGGGTTCCGCCGCCGGGCCGTCGCCCAGCACCAGCACCTGCTGTCCGGTGATCTGGTGGAACAGCGGCAGGCTGGCGATCGTGCTCACAGGTGCCTCAGGCGAGCCATTCCGGAACGCGCTCCGCATCCATGATCGCGCCGGCCTCGATCCGGTCAGCCACCACCGCGAACCTGTCGCCATCGACCAGCACCTCGGCGACGAAGCCGCGTGAATTGTAGGACGAGGCCATGGTCGCGCCATAGGCTCCGGCGGTGCGGAACACGGCCAGATCGCCCGCCTGCAGCGCATCGCATTCGCGGCCCATGGCGAAGGTGTCCCCCGTCTCGCAGATCGGGCCGACAATATTCGCGGTCATCCGCGCGCCCTTGGGTTCGATCGCCTCGAAGTGGTGATAGGCCCCGTAGAGCGCCGGGCGGGCCAGATCGTTCATCGCCGCATCGACGATCACGAAGGGATCCTTGATCCCCCGCTTGACCCGCACGACGCGGGTCAGCAGCACGCCGGCATTGCCCGCGATCACGCGGCCGGGCTCGAAGATCAGCTTGACGCCCCAGTCCTTCGTCACCCGCGCCACCATTGCGCCATAGGCCGCCGGTTCGGGCAGGACTTCGCCGACGCGATAGGGCACGCCTAGGCCACCGCCCAGATCGACATGGGTGATGGTGTGGCCTGCGCCGCGCAGCGCCGCCACCAGCGCGCCGAGCTTTTCGAAGGCGGTCTCCAGCGGCGCGAGATCGGCGAGCTGGCTGCCGATATGCACCGCCACGCCGCGCAGATTGACCCCGGGCAGCTTGGCCAACGTGCCGAAGATTTGCCCCGCCTCGCTGATCGGCACGCCGAACTTGTTGTCGGCCTTGCCGGTCGAGATCTTGTCATGGGTGCCGGCATCAACATCGGGATTGATGCGCAAAGTACACTGCGCTGTCATGCCCTTGGCGGCAGCAATCTCAGCGAGCTCGACCCCTTCTTCCTCGCTCTCAATGTTGAACTGGCCGATCCCGGCATCGAGCGCGGCGACCATTTCTGCCGCAGTCTTGCCCACGCCCGAAAAGACGATCATCTCGGGCGCAATCCCGGCTGCGAGCGCGCGGCGCATCTCGCCCACCGAGACCACATCCGCGCCCATGCCAGTCGCGCCCAGCACCCTGAGCACCGCGAGGTTTGGATTGGATTTGACCGCAAAGGCGATGAGTTTGTCCGGCACGCCTGCCAGCGCCTCCCGGAAGACGCGGGCATGGCGTTCCAGCGTCGCGCGCGAATAGACATAGACGGGCGTGCCCACTGCCTCCGCGATCAGCGGCAGCGGCACATCTTCGGCGTGCATCACGCCGTTCTGATAGGTGAAATGGTCCATGGTTCGTTTCGGCTATTCGGGCGGTAGATCGAAGGGATCATCCTGCCGCTCTTCCGAACGGCGGCGCAGTTCGACGCTGCGTTCGGGCGCGGCAAGGGCATCTCGGCGCAGCAGTTCATCGGCATTGGGCGGAGCTGTGGCCCCGTGCGGTGCGACCGGCAGGCTCGTGCTTTCGGGTGGCGTAAGCGGCGCGCGTGAGCCGCAGCCCGCCAGCAGCACCGCCGTGGCAAAGGCAATCACAAGGCGCATCATTCCTCCATCCCCAATGCTGTGCGGGCGCGGGCGACCTGCAAACGGACCTGATCGGGTGCGGTTCCGCCATAGGAGGCGCGGGCCGCGACCGAGGCATCGACCGAGAGCGCAGCATAGACGCTTTCATCGATCCGCGCATCGATCGCCTGAAGGTCTTCCAGCGGCAGGGCGTCAAGCGCGATCCCGCGGCTCTCGGCCAGCTTCACCGCGCTCCCCGTGATGTGATGCGCCTCGCGGAACGGAATCCCGCGCACCCGCACCAGCCAGTCGGCCAGATCGGTCGCGGTGGCATAGCCCAGCTCGGCAGCTGCGCGCATCCGGGCGGTGATGAAGGTGGTCTCGGCAATCATGCCCGTCATCGCCGCAATGCTAAGGCCCATGAGGCTGGCGGCCTCGAACACGGGCGGCTTGTCGTCCTGCATGTCCTTGGAATAGGCGAGCGGGAGGCCCTTCATCGTGATCATCAGGCTGGTAAGGCTGCCGATTACGCGTCCCGAATGGCCGCGCACCAGTTCGGCGGCGTCGGGGTTCTTCTTCTGCGGCATGATCGAGGAGCCGGTCGAGAGGCTGTCGGGCAGGCGCACGAAGCCGAAGGGCTGGCTCGCCCACAGGATCAGCTCTTCGGCGAGCCGCGAGAGGTGCAGCGCCGTGGACGAGCAGCACCACAGGAAATCGAGTGCGAAATCGCGGTCGGACACAGCATCCAATGAATTGGCTGTCGGTCCGTCAAAACCCAGCGCGGCGGCGGTCGCCTCGCGGTCGATCGGAAACCCCGTGCCCGCCAGCGCCGCCGAGCCGAGCGGGCATTCGTTCATCCGCGCCGCCGCATCGGACAGCCGCGAACGATCGCGCCGGAACATCTCGTAATAGGCCATGAGGTGGTGGCCCAAGGTGACCGGCTGGGCGGTCTGCAGGTGGGTGAAGCCGGGCATGATGCTGTCCGCATGCTCGCCCGCACGGCTCACCAGCGCGCGCTGGAGCGCGGCGAGGCCTTCGTCGAGCTGGGCCAGAGCATCGCACACCCACAGGCGGAAATCGGTTGCGACCTGGTCATTGCGGCTGCGCGCGGTGTGGAGCCGCCCGGCAACCGGTCCGATCAGCTCGGCAAGCCTGCTTTCGGTGGTCATGTGGATGTCTTCGAGGTCCCAGTCCTCGGGCACGCCCTTTGTGGCATATTCGGCCGCCACCATTTCGAGCCCGGCGCTGATCGTGGCGGCATCCTCGGCAGCGATGATGCCCTGCGCGCCCAGCATCGCGACATGCGCCTTCGATGCGGTGATGTCCTGCTGCCACAGCGCCTTGTCGAACGGGATCGAGGCGTTGATTTCGCGCATGATCGCGCTAGGGCCGGCAGCGAAGCGCCCGCCCCACATCGCGTTGGCCGCCTTGTTTCCGGAGCCTGTCATGTCCCGCTCGTCGCTCATTCTTGCAATACCGCTGCTGCTGCTGGCCGGATGCGATAGGCCCGCGCAAGCGCCAGCGCAACCGGGCGAAGGGGCAGGCGAGGCGGCTGAGGGTGCCAAGGCGGTAGCGGGTGTGGTCGATCGCAAGTTTGCCGGCACCCCGCTCCCGGCGCTGACCTTCAAGGATCCGGCGGGCAAGGTGCTCGATCTGGGCGCCCAGGACGGGCCGGTGCTCGTCAATCTGTGGGCAACCTGGTGCGGCCCCTGCGTCGTCGAGATGCCGCAGCTCGATTCCCTCGCGGGCGAGCTGGAGGGCGAGGTGCGGGTGATCACCGTAAGTCAGGATCTGCGCGGGGCCGAAACCGTGACGCCGTTCTTTGCCGAAAAGGGCTTTGCCCGGCTCGAACCCTGGCTCGATCCCGACACGCAGCTGTCCGCGCAGTTCACCCCCGAAGGCGCGCTGCCGCTGACGATCCTGTTCGATGCCAAGGGCAGGGAGGTGCTGCGGATCGCGGGCGGCTATGAATGGGACAGCCCCGCCGCCATCGCGATGATCCGCGAGAGCCTCGCCGCCCGCTAGACGCGCTTGGGGCTTATTGCGGCGGTGCGGACCCGTGCCGCGCCTGATCGAGGATCGCACAGCGGCGCCGGGCATCGGGGCTTTCGAGCAATTGCGCGGTTGGCGCGGCCATGCGGCGGCACCAATTGGGGTGGACGGCAACCGTGCCTGGCAGGTTGGGCTGTTCCTCCAGCCCCAGCATGTCCTCCAGCGAGATCAGTGCGAGGCAAGCAGGGGTGCGGGCGATATGCGCAATCGCGGCGTCGACCACGGGCGTAGGATCATCAGGTGCAGGGCGCGGGGCCTCGTGGTTCAAGGTCGACCACAGCAGGCCGCGGTCCCATTCGCGGATGGCCTCGGCTTCGGCGCGGCCGATCCCCTCGGGCAGGCGGCCGAGTTGCTCGGCCCAGTCGAGGTCGCGTCCGCGCCACCAGCCGGCGACCGTCACCGTATCATGGGTGCCGCTCATCGCGGTGCTGAGTGGTTCGTAATCCTGCGCGCCGATGAAGCCGTGATCGGCGGCGCGTTCGAACCACAAGACGCGCATCCCCAGCATCCGCCTGTCCGTCACGGCCTGCGTGAAGCCGTAAGGCGCGGTGCCGAGATCCTCGGCAATCACCAGCGCATCGGCGCGGTGCGCTTCCAATGCGGTGAGGCGGACCAGATCCTCGAAGGGGTAGGCGAGATAGGCACCATCGCTGGTCGCCCCGCTTTCGGGGATGACCCAGAGCCGCGCGAGGCCGAAGGCGTGATCGATCCTGAGGCCACCGCCCACCGCGAGGCCGGCGCGGATCATCGCGATCCAGGGGTCGTAGCCTGCCTCGCGCAGGCCATCAGGCGAAAAGCCGGTGATCGACCAGTTCTGCCCGAGTGGTCCGAGCGGATCGGGCGGCGCGCCGATGGTGAGCCCGTCCAGCATCGCATGGCGCAGCGACCATGCATCGCTGCCGGACGGATCCCCGCCGAGTCAGAACGTGGGGAAAACGCTCTAGTCCGGCACTCGCGGACTAGCGCATAGCCCTTCTTTCGCAGGCCGGTCATGAAGGCGCGGGCGCTGTGTGGCAGCCAGCCGGTTGCCTCCATCACCTCGGCGAGGGTTGCACCCTTGGGGCGAGATAGCAGCTTTTGGACAGAGGCCGCCTTGGTTGGAACGGTCCGACGGGCGGGCACTGTCACAGCTTCAGCGGATTGTTCGGTCATCAGAGGTCTCCTGTGGGACCCGACGCCAGGCCGGCCCCACCGCCTCACGCTCCGCTAACCGTCAGGCCCGGAGCAGCGCGTCGGCTCGCACCGCGCTGGACGACCAATGCTCGGGTTAGGGACGAAGTCCAATGGAATGTCGAATTTTATGGGCAATGCCTTGGAACAAACCTTGGACCGCTGTGAGCGATCAGACCCCGGCAATGAAGGTTGTCCGATGGCAGCTTTGCGCCCTCATGCAGGGCTAGGGGATCCCTATCGATCGGCTGAAAGCGGACAAGGTTGCCAATCGGCCTAAATGGCCGGGTTTGGGACATTACTGCCGTCCGGCGGCGACGTGCTGAATGGCAGTTCTCTTGCCAAAATCCGACATCTGATCCGGACCCGCTCGTAAAAAGAGAAAACGTTTGAGGTTTTCGGACCGCAGTCGAAAAAGCAAGGGCTCCCATGGCGGGAGCCCTTTAGTTGCCCGTGAAGAGAGACTTGAAACACGGGCGGGGTGAAAGATTGCCTTGCTCGAATTCCTAGAAGTTAAAGCCGAACTCCACGCCGTAGAGCCGCGGCGGCGAGAGCGTGCCGAAGTCGACCACGGAGTTGGTGAGACCGAAATTGATCTGCTCGTCGAACAGGTTCTCGACGAAGGCGGTGACGCGGAACATGTCCTGCTCGGGTCCACCGAACGAAATCGTTGCCGAGGCATCGACTCGCCACAAATCCTCGACCAGTCCGCGCGGGGAATTGAAGAATTCCTGAAAGCGTTCGCCGACATAGCGTGCCTGGCTGTTCAGGGATAACTCACCAAAGCCGAGATCGGCGGTGTAGGTCGCGGCGAAGCTGCCGGTTAGCTCCGGTGCGTTGCGCAATTCAAGCGTCGACAGGTCGGCGAGGATCAGCGTCCCAGTCGGTTGAGGTGGGGTGGAGATGTACTGCGATGAGGCGAGGAAGGCCTCGTAATCGGTGTATTCGGCATCGAGATAACCGAGGCTCGCATCGAGCCGGAGACCGTCGAAAGGCAGCGCGCTTACCTCGAGTTCGACCCCGCGGATCCGCGCCTGCGCGACGTTGCGGACAGTAGTGGAGGTAAAGGTCGGCGGCGGGCCAGGTTCGATCGCCTCTTCCTGCTTGTTTTTGTATTCGTTCCAGAATAGCGCAGCGTTGAAGCGCAGGCGGCGGTTCAGCAGGTCGAGCTTCCCGCCGATCTCGAAGGAATCGATGATCTCGGGGTCAAAGGGCGTCGTGACGTCCGCCACTGTGCCCGCCCGGGCGCTAAAGCCCCCAGCGTTGTAGCCGCGGGTGTAGGACGCGTAATAGAGCATGTCGGGGGCGGGTTCGTAAGTAAGCATCGCCTTGGGCGTGAACTCGAACCAGTCGGCCCGTCCGCTACCCGCCGAGGTGAGCGGCCGGTTTGCCGGAATGCCGTCGGTGACTTGATAGACCGCCGTAGGGCCGAGCGGGCTGCCATAGAACCGTGTCTCGATCATCTTCTCGTCCCACGTCGCACGGCCGCCCAGTGTCAGGGTGAGCTTGTCGGTGATTGCCCAGTCGGCCTGCGCGAAGATCGCAGTGGTAGTCGATTCATGATCATCCTCATCGCCATTGCCGTTTACGTAAAGAGCATTCGGCGGGACCGGCGCGCCCACCATCTGCAGGTCGAGCTTGATCGCCTGCCTGAGACTATATTCGCTATGGAAGTGGAACACCCCGGCGACGAAGTTGATCGGGCCTTCGAAGGAGCTCGCAAGCCGGAGCTCGCCGCTGTATTGACTGTAATCCTGATCGCGCACCACGTTGAAAGTGGTCGAGCTCGAACCGTCGAAGTCGATAAAAACCGTCTCGCGTGAATCTCTCATCCCCAGCACGGTGGACAGCGTGAGGGTATCGCTGAGATAGATGTCGCCGGTTATTGTCAGTGCATCGAGCCGGGCGTCGAGGAAATGCGGGTCGGTCGAGGTCGATACCGGATTGGCGGTGTTGTCGCAGATGTTTTGCCGGATACACAGCAGATCCGGACCAAACGCGGGGGTAACCGTTGCTGGTGGCGCGAAGACGGTCTGGATCAGCTCGATTGGTAGCGGTTCGACAACTCTGATCCCGCGGGGGACATAGGGCGTCAGGTCACTGTTGTCCTCGGCATGGTCGTAGATGATGCTGAAATCGGCGACGCCTTCGGTCTGGATGCGTAGCACCGAGCCGAAGGTCCAGCGGTCGCGCGCCCCGCGCGAGCCGCCCGCAGCGTTAGCAAAGAAGCCATCGTCAGTCAGATACTGGCCGCGCACCAGCATCGAGACGGTGTCGCCTATCAGCGGTGAATTGATCTCGCCGCGATAGTCGACAAGGCCGAAATTCCCGACGGCGACGACCCCGCGTGCGCCAACCTCTCCGGTCGGCCGCCGCCGCACGGCGTTGATCGCGCCGCCGGTGGTGTTGCGGCCGAACAACGTCCCTTGCGGACCTCGCAGCACCTCGACCCGCTCAAGGTCGAAGGTGTCGAGCAGGTTGAAGGCCGAGGTGCCAAGATAAACCCCATCCAGGAACACCCCGACTGCCGGATCGAAGCTCTTTTCCGGATCCTGCGAGTTTACCCCGCGGATCGAGACCTGCGCGAGGCCCGGCCCGATCGAGACTTCGGTGAGCACTAGGTTTGGCACCTGACCCGCAAGTTCAGAAATGTCGCGGGCGTTGAAGCGTTCGATTTCTGCCTCGTCGAAAGCCGAAATGGCAATCGGCACGTCCTGCTGAGCTTCTTGGCGGCGTTGCGCAGTGACGACGATCTGACGCAGCCCCTCGTCGACATATGCTGATCCGCCCTGATCCTGGCTATCCTGTGCGACGGCGGCGGCAGGCAAGGCTACGAATGCGACCCCTGCAGCGAGGACGCAGCGTAACGGAAGCCTCGCCCGGTTCAACGTGGAATTGCTCATTTGGCCCTCTCCCCGGTGCCGCTTACCTCCGGTTTCTGCCGTGGTTTCCGTCGCGGCACTCACAAACTTTTTGACAGGATAGTAAGAAAAGTCAAGATTAGGAAAATGGCAGAGCAAATCGCAAGCAAACCAGGGCAGCGCAGGGAGGTGCAACTCGTCGTGGGGGGGATGGCGCACGACTTTGATTTTGTGCGCATGGAGCTGCTGCGGCTGCTCGGGGAGGATCCTTGCAACCGGGTGGCGGTGTCCTCGACCTGGGAAGAGTTCGACGGCAATCCGGCGCGGGCGCTGGTGTCCTACACCTGCAATATGGCGCCTTCGAGCGATGCGGCAGAGCGGCTACGCGGCTTTGTCGAAGGCGGTGGGCGCTGGCTGGCGCTGCACGCGACCAATTCGTTGCTGGAATGGGGTGAGGCCGGGGTATCGGGCGTGCCTGCCACGGGTGCGTTCCTCGAAACGCTAGGCAGTTCGTTCCAGGCCCACCCACCGATCGGGCCTTACCTGATCGAACTCGGACCAGTTGCCGATCCGCTGACACGCGGGATTGAACCTTTCCAGGTGACCGACGAACTCTATCTCTCCGACTTCGCCGGCGACGTCGAGGTATTGCTGGCGACACGTTTTGGGGGGGCGGCGCCCGGTTTCCAGCGCGATCATTGGCCCGAGGCGAGGCAACCGGTGCTCTATCGTCGGCGGCTGGGCGCGGGCGCGGTGCTCTATTTTACCCCCGGCCATGCACGCGGCCATTACGACGCACCGCATCGCACACCGTTCTATCCGGTGATCGAGCGCGGGGCGTGGGCTGCGCCGGCCTATCGCGAGATGTTGCGGCGATGTCTGCTTTGGGTCTGCCGCAAGCCGATCGAGGAGGCATCCGCCGCATGACCGAACCTACACCGCCCGGCCTGCCGCCGCTTGCCGATGCTGACCTGCCCGAAAGCGTCGCCGAGGTGATCGCGGCCTGGCCCTACAAACTGCACCGGACGCTCGCGCATTCGCCCACGACCTTGATCAAATGGCTGCCCTATGGCGAACATATCCTGCTGGTGAGCGCCCTGCCCTTCCGCGAACGCGAGATCGCGATCCTGAGGGTCGGGTGGAACGCGCGCTGCGCCTATGAATGGGGAATGCATTCGATTGTCGCGCGGCGCGGGGGGTTCGAGGATGCGGACTTCGAGGCGCTGTGCGTGGGCGCCGCGAGCGAACGCTGGAGCGAAGGCGAGGCGGCGGTGGTCGCGGCGGTCGACGACATGCAGGCGCGCTGGACGATCTCGGAAGGGGTCTGGACGCGGCTCGCCGCGCATTACGCGCCCGACCAGTTGGTCGATCTCGTCTGGCTGTCGGGAAATTTCATGACGATCTCGCTGCAATTGAACGCGCTGCGCGTACCGCTCGAGGACGGCCTGCCGCCGCTGCCCGAGGATCGCCCCCATTACACACGTGCGAACAGGAGCTAGGACATGGACCTCGAAATGAAGGGCGCGAGGGCGATCGTCACCGGCGCGACCCGCGGGATAGGCAACCGGATCGCGGAAAAGCTGCTCGAAGCGGGCGCGGACCTCGCCTTCTGCGCGCGCGACGCAGAGGCGGTGGCGGGGTGCGAGACGGACTGGACCGAGCGCGGCTTTCGGGTGAAGGGCACCGCCGTCGATGTCGGCGATGCCGACGCCTATCGCGCTTGGCTTGCCGGGGCAGTGCAATGGCTCGGCGGGTGCGATGCCTTCGTCCACAACGTCTCAGGCGGAGGCGGCGCAGGCGGCGACGAGAAATGGCGGGCGAATTTCGAGATCGACTTGATGGGCGCGGTGCGCGGCCTGGAGGCGCTCTCGGAGCCGCTCGCGGAAACGGGCGGCGCCGTCCTGTTCGTATCGAGCACGGCGGGGCTGGAGACCTATCCCTTCGTCCAGCCCTACAACGTGATGAAGGCCGGGCTGATCGTCTATGCCAAGCAGATCAGCCAGGTGCTCGGCAAGAAGGGCATCAGGGTCAACTGCATATCTCCCGGCGCGACGACCTTTCCCGGCGGGAACTGGGAGCGGCACAAGGTCAATTATCCCGACTACTACGAAGCGACCGTGGCCGAGATCCCCTTCGGCCGGCTCGGCACGGCGGAAGAGGTCGCTGACGCGGGGATGTTCCTGCTGTCCAAGCGCGCCTCGTGGATCACGGGCGTAAACCTCATCGTCGATGGCGGACAGACGCGCCGGGTATCGCTTTAGAGGCTTGCGCCTCCGTCGACGGGCAGGTCGATGCCGGTGATGAAAGCCGAATCCTCGCAGGCGAGGAACAGTACCGCCTTCGCCACGTCCTCGGGCAGGACGATTCGGCCGGTCGCCGCGCCCAGCGGGTGGAGCGCGACCCGGCGGGCGTAATTCGCCGCACGCTCTTCCTTGCTCTCGCCCAGATTGGCCTCCATCATTGGCGTCAAGGTCGATCCGGGATGGACTGCGTTTACGCGGACATAGTCGCCGCCTTGCGCGAAATGCAGCGCATATGCCTTGGTCTGGGCGCGCAGCGAGGCCTTGGCTGCGCAATAGGCCGGCAGAGCCGGATTTGCCCTTAGGGCAAGCAGCGAACCGACATTCACCACCGAGGCGTGCCCCGAAGCGCGCAGCAGCGCGGCCATCGCCTGTACCGAATGGAAGATGCTGTCGCCATTGATGCGCTGGAATCGCTCCCAGAAGGCCGCATCGATGCTGTCTAGATCGCCCATCCCGGAAATGCCGGCATTGTTGACCAGCACGTCGAGCCGGCCATGCTCCTCGCCGATCGCCGCCGCCAGCCGGTCCCAGTCATCGCGGCTCGCGACGTCGAGCAATGCCGCCTCGCCCCACTCGCCCAGTTCGCCTGCGAGCGCGTTGGCCCCAGCCAGTGCGAGATCGGCGCAGATCACATGCGCGCCCTCGGACGCCAGCAGCCGCGCCGTTGCCGCGCCGATCCCTCCCGCAGCGCCCGTCACCAGCGCGACCTTGCCTTGAAGCTTCATGCTTCCCTCTCGAGCTCGCGATAGGGCTGCAGGCCCGCCCACAGCAGCGCGAATGCGAGCGGCGCGGCCACGGCATTCACCCATGCGAGCGAATAGCGCACGCCTTCAGGCCCAGTGAACAGCGCATCGTTGAAAAGGCCCACCACCAGCGGCCCCGCCCCCAGCCCGACTAGGTTGATGACGAGCATGTAGAGCGCGCTTACTTGCCCGCGCATCCGGTTCGGCGTGATCAGCTGGATCGCTGTCCCCGCCATGGGATAGGGCATGGTCGCCATCAGCATAGCGGGCGCGAACACCACGAGCGCCAGCTCGCCGCTCGGCATCAATGGGGCGAGGCCGCCGAACAGGCCGGTGCCGAGATAACCCCACGCCGCGACCTTCAAGGGCGCATCGCGTGATCCCCGCGCCGTCATCCGGTCGCACAGCCAGCCCGCCAGCAGCGCGCCCGCCGGGCCAAGCAAGAGATAGAGCGCACCATAGGCGACCCCGATCTCGCCCGCCGACCAGTCATAGGCGCGGATGAACAGCGCCGGGGTCCAAACGGTCGATGCATAGCCCGACATGGTGATCATGCTGAAACCGGCAAAGACCGGCACCAGCGCGCGCCGCTGGCCGCGGAGATGCGCCGCGACCTCGCCCAGCGGCACCTTGGGGCGGCCCTGCCCGCCGCGCCGCTCAGGATCTTTCAGCGCCAGCATAAGCAGCAGCGCGACCGCAAGACCGGGCGCTGCGACCAGCAGGAAGGTCAGCCGCCACGGCGCGAGCTCGCCGAGAAAGCCCGGCGCGTCCCACGCCGCCACCGCCGCGATTGCGACACCACCCGCGATATAGGCGAGCCCGATCCCGACAAAGGCGGTCATTGTGAAGACGCTCATCGCCCGTCCCAGCTTTTCGGGCGGGAACATGTCGGAGATGATCGAATAGGCGGTCGGCACGACGCTCGCCTCGCCCGCACCGACACCGATCCGGGCGACGAACATCTGTCCGAAGCTCCGCGCCAGACCAGAGACGAGGGTGAAGAGGCTGAACACTGTAACGCCGATGGCGATGATCGGCTTCCTCGGCCCGCCATCCACGAGCCGCCCGATTGGCAGCGCCATCGCGGTGTAAAACAGGCCGAAGGCGACACCCTGCAACAGGCCGAACTGAGTGTCGTTGATCGCGAGGTCGCGCTGGATTGGCTCGACAAGGAGGTTGATCACGATCCGGTCCAGATAAGACAGGATGTTGGCGAGCGCGAGGATCGCGAGCGCGGTCCACGCGAGCCTTTGCGCTGGCCATGGCCGAGCCTCTCGGAACACGGGCCCGGCTTTCAAGCGGCGTTGTCCTCTTGCGCGCCTTCGTCTACCACCTTTCGAAGCAGCGCGATACCTTCCTCGGTGCCGATCAGCAGCTTGAGAAAGCGCAGCAGCGCGCCCTTGCGCTGATCGCGGTTGAAGGTGATGCCGTCCTGCTGCGCTATCCCTTCGAGGAGGAAGCGGACGACGTCGCGGCGCAGATCGAATTCGACCCGTTCCGAAAGATAGCGCGGGAACAGGCCCAATGCTGCCTCGCGCCGGGCGCGGTCGAAGGCGGCGAGCGCGGGTTCCATCAGCGCGCGCAGGTCCGCATCGGTGCGCGAAGCCAGCGAAAGCTCAGTATAGGCGGCAAATTCGGGCGTCTGGAGCTGCTCCCAGGCGATGTCTACCGCCTTTTCGAGGAAATCCCCGGTGTGCGCCAGGTCCTGCATCGCCTCGGTGTACATGTCGATCCGACGGCGGGTAACGTGGCGGATGATCGCCTTGATCATCTCGGCTCGCGAGCCGAAGTGATACAGCATTGCCGCGCGCGTGATCCCCGCTGTCTTGGCGACGCCGGATGTGGAGAGCTTTTTGTAACCGTCCTCGGCCAACACCGCCACGCCCGCATCGAGTATGGCGAGCCGGGTGCGGCGCGAGCGGTTGAATTCGCCGGAGGAGAGCGCCGCCGGGTCTGGCAGGCGGGAGATATGATCGTATTCGCGTTCGGTCTGGTCGGTCATCGCTCGAATTCCAAGGGCAAGGATGTCATGCCGCGTTGGTGGAAATTCGTTCGGAAGGGAAGCTCCTCTTCGGGTACGGCGAGGCGGACGGTACGATAGCGCGCAAGGATCTCGCCGAGGGCAAGGCGCATTTCGAGCCGCGAGAGCGCCGCGCCGACGCAGAAATGGATGCCGTTGCCGAACGCCATGTGCGGCTTGGGCGGGCGGCGGCCGAGCTGCAATTCGTCCGCTTCCTTACCCCATACCGCCGGATCGCGATTGACAGCGCCGAAGCGCACGTGGAGCATCGTTCCATCGGGGACCAGGTGTCCGCCCAATTCCTGGTCGCCAACCGCCGTGCGGAACTGGCCTTGGATCGGGCTGTCCAATCGCAGCACCTCCTCCAGGAAGGGGGCGATGGTCTGCGGCGCGTCCTTGAGGCGCGCGAACAACTCGGGGTCCCGCGCGAGGCGCAAGATGGCAAAGCCGAGCGTCGAGGTGGTCGTCTCGTTACCCGCCACCATAAGCTGGGTCAGGATCGATAGCAGTTCGGGATTACCAAGCGGTTCGCCGCCCGGCCCTGTCGCATTGGCTAGCACGGTTATGATGTCCTCGCCACGCCCGCCGCGCCGCTCTTCGCACAGCGCGACCATGGTCTTGTGGCATTCGAGGGTAAGTCGCGCGATCTCCACGGCACGGGTGTCGCTGGTAAGGAAGCCGATCTCGTCGGCGAAGGCATCGGACCAGAGTTTGACCGTGTCATCGCCCAGATGCCGCATGCCAAGATACTGCCCGATCACCGAGACCGGCAGCGGGACGGCAAAATCGGGGAAGAAATCGCTCCGTCCGCCCTTGGCATCGATCGCGTCGAGCAATTCGCCGATCCGCTGCGCGACGAAAGGCTCGACCAGCCGTAGCTTGCGCGGAAGGAAGAACGGGCCTACGAGCTTGCGGTAGGCGTCGTGGGTCGGCCCGTCATTCTGCACCATGGTGAGAGCGAAGGGCCAACCCTCAGCCTTGATCTTCAGCACCTCCTCGGGAAGCCCGCCCTTTCGCATCGCGGCGCGATCGGCGAAACTGGAGAAGCGCGTGTGGCTGCGCATCACCTCTTCGGCGAGCGCGTAGTCAAGTACGAAGACGACCCCGGTTTCCGGCTCGTGCCAGAGCGGCCCGGCCTCATCGCGCATCACCTCGTAGGCGAGCCAAGGCGCGCGCATGAAGCCGGCCGCGCGCGGATTCGTTTCGCCCGACCGGGCGATGTCCTCACTCGCGCTCAAGGCGTGCATCCAGCTGTGCATGGAAATGACGGATACGTGCCTCCTGGTAATCGGCGGTCACCGGACCTTTCGTGCGCATCGTCTTCAATCCGCGCTGGAGCCCGGCGAGATTGCTGGAATCCTCGTCGAACACGGTGCAGTAACCGCCCAGTTGCGGCGCTTCGTGAAGGCTCGCATCCGGTCCGACGACCTGCGGCTCGGGCACATCGACCCCGGCAGCGCCCGGTGCGACGAACATGATGTCCATTACGCTCATGTCGGGATCGGTCCCCAAGGGACGGAAGCGGTAAACAAGGTAGCTCCCCCAGCCCGCCCAGCACACAAGGTTGGGAAAGACGTGATACTGGATCGTGTCGATTAGCTCGCAATCGGTCGCCTCCCCGGCAAAAGGCACGCCCTGTTCGGCAAGCGCCTTGCGCCGCGCAGCGCCAATCGCCTCGCGCGCAGTCTCGGCCTCGTCGGGCAGCGTCAGCGTGTCCGCCGCCTCGCCCAGCGCAGGGCGCATCCCGGCGCGGAACACCTCCTCGTCGCTGAGCGGCGAAATATTAGGGCTGGCGAGGCCGCGCGGGCTGATCATACGGGTGTGCGGCACTCCTTCCCACACGTCGTATTGCGTGTTGGCATCGCCCAGATATGTCGCGGCGCTGGAATGAGTCTCGGTGACGTGGAAGCTCTCGATGAAGGCTTCCAATGCGATCTTCCAGTTGCAGCGGTTGATCTTCTGGACATGGACCACCTTTGTCCGCTCGGCAAGCGACCAGCCGCGCGTCTCATAGGCCTTCGCGACGGGCCCGAGGAATTCAACCAGACTCTGCTCGCAGCCGTCCGGGCAGACGAACACGAACCCGCCCCAGGTCGCCACCTGCGCTTCGGGCAGGGCAAAATCCGACTTGTCGACATGAGGGAAGTCCCATGCGTTGACGAGCTTCTTGCAGCTGCCGTCCAGCGCCCAGGCGAAGCCGTGGAAAGGGCAGCGGAACTCGCTTGCCGAACCGTCGCAATCCCTGAGCGCGCGTCCGCGATGGAGGCATGCATTGAAGAAGGCCTTTACGGTGCCAGGCGCGGAGCGAACCACGATGAGCGAGATATCGGCGATCTCGTAGATGACGTAGTCGCCGACCTCGGGAATGTCCTCGAGACGACAGGCCATTTGCCAGGTGTGCGGCCACAGGCGAGCATTCTCGAGCGCAGCGAAATCGGGATCGAAATAGCGTTCGCGGCTTATCGGCGCGCAGGGAACCCCGACCTCGCCGCGGTCAAGCAGCACGGGCGGAACGGCACGGTGCTCTCGTGCCAGCATTTCGGCCACGGTAGGACGCGGCGCGTCTTGAGAACGTTCGGGCATACAATCCTCTCGCTATTATTTTTACATATTTGTATGAAATTGACAAGGCCTATGAACGCATGATCGGTCAGGCGGGCGGCCCGCACCCGAGTTGGATCGCCCCTTGCTCGATACGCAGGCGATAGGTTACGACCTTGCCTTGCGCAGGGCCAGCCAACGGCGCTCCGTTAACAAGTGCGAAGCGGGCGCCGTGGACGGGGCAGACTAGGCTCTCGCCCCTTATCCGCCCTTCGCGCAGTGGCCACCCGGCATGCGGGCAGCGATCGGCAACGGCGAACACGCCGGTGGCAGTCCGACACAGCAGAACCGGCGTGTCCCCCAGTGTGACCGGCAGAATCCCGCCGATCGGGACATCCTCCAGCCGCGCCACCTCGCGCCAACAGGTTTCCTCTTCGCCACCCGGCAATCGCACTCTCCCCGTCAAGCGGTACCGCGATGATCGCCCTTACCTAGTTACACCAGCCTGCCTGCATTGACAGTTTTCAACAAGCGTCTACCATTTTTATATAGATCTGTATAAGATTTGATTCGACGTTTTGAAAGGAGCGCCGTTCTTGTTCGATCTTGCGGGTACTGCGACGTTAGTCACCGGGGCGAATGCCGGGATCGGCCTCGCCATGGCGCGCGGGCTCGTCAGAGCTGGTGCCGACGTCGTCATCTGGGGCCGCGACAGATCCCGCAATGCCCGTGCCGAATCGGAATTGCGCAATCTCGGGCCGGGCAAGGTGGGGAGCTTTGCCTGCGACGTTGCGTCCGAGGCCGAGATCGCAGTCGCGATGCAAGCGACCGTTGCATTTCTCGGCGGCCTTGATTGCTGCTTCGCCAATGCTGGGCGCGGCGGATCGGGGCGAGGCCTAGCGGACATGGAACCCGAGGGGTGGGATGCGGTCCAGGCGATCAATGCCCGGGGCGTAGCGATGACCTACAAGCACGCCAGCCGCCAGATGATCGCGCAAGGGTCGGGCGGGAAACTGGTCGCGACCTCTTCGGACCAGTCGATTATGGGGGTGAACCGCAGCGCCGATTATGCCGCCTCGAAGGCTGCGGTGAACGGCTTCACCCGTGCTGCGGCCTTCGAACTCGCCCGGCATCGCATCACCGCCAATGCCCTGCTTTTTGGCTATTACGAAACCGATCTCACCGTCGCAGCAGACCCTAGGTTCGCCGAATGGATCCTGCGCCGCATCCCTCTGCGCCGCTCTGGAGACCTCGCCGGGGTGGAGGGGCTTGCGGTGTTCTTCGCATCGCCTTTTTCCGACTACATCACCGGCCAGTGCCTGCCCGTCGACGGCGGCCTGTGCATCAGTTGAAGGATTGCCCATACCATGCAGCTGGATCAGCCAAACCTGCTCGAGGCCTATCGCCGGATGAAGTTGATCCGCGAGTTCGAGGAGACCGTTCACACCCGCTTCGAGCAGGGTGAGATCCCCGGTTTCGTCCATCTATACGCCGGTCAGGAAGCAGGCGCCGTCGGTGTGTGCCTTCACCTCGACGATGACGACTATATCGGCTCCACGCACCGCGGCCATGGCCATTGCATCGCCAAAGGCTGCGATGTCGAAGGCATGATGAAGGAAATCTTCGGCCGGGCCGGGGGGCTGTGCGGCGGCAAGGGCGGATCGATGCACATCGCCGACATCGACAAGGGCATGCTCGGCGCGAACGCTATCGTCGGTGGCAATCCGCCGCTGGTGGTGGGCGCGGCGCTGACCATTAAGACCAAGGGGCTTGCCAAGGTCGCCGTATCCTTCACCGGCGACGGAGGGTCGAATCAAGGCACCACCTTCGAAGCCATGAACCTCGCAGTCGTGCTAGGTTTGCCAGCCATTTTCGTGTTCGAGAACAATGGCTACGGCGAAGGGACAGGGGTCAGCTACGCAGTCGGCGCGGACAGCATCGCCGAGCGAGCGGCAGGTTTTGGCCTGCCAGCGAGGACGGTCGATGGTCATGACTTCTTCGCCGTCTTCGAAGCAGCGCGCGAAGCCATCGAGCGAGCCCGGGCCGGGGGAGGACCAAGCGCCATCGAGATCCAGTGCATGCGGCAATATGGCCATTTCATCGGCGATGCGCAGGCCTATCGCAGCAAGGCAGAACTGGACCAATGTCGCGCGCAGGATCCGCTCGAAATCTTTCGCCAGCGGGTCGAGGAGGAAGGACGTCTCGAACAGGCATTGCTCGACGGGATCGACGATGAATGCCGCCGAATGGTCGCGGATGCAGTGGAGGCGGCACGCAGGGCTCCTGTTCCGCCCGTCGAAGACCTGCTGACCGATGTTTACGTGTCCTACTGAGCCAGCATCCGCCACTGCCCAGACCACCCGGGAGGAGAATAGATGCCGTTGAAGACTTACAGGCAAGCCATCAACGAGGCGCTCGACAGCGAGATGGCACGCGATCCCGATGTCATCGTCATCGGCGAGGACGTCGCGGGAGGCGCGGGCGGAACAGGCGTCGATGATGCCTATGGCGGCGTTCTCGGCGTGACGAAGGGGCTGGTGGGAAAGTATGGGCGCGGCCGGGTGATCGACACGCCGATCACAGAAAGCGCGATCATGGGCGCCGCAGCAGGAGCCGCGGCAACGGGACTGCGTCCCGTGGCCGAGCTCATGTTCGTGGACTTTCTCGGAGTGTGTTTCGACCAAATCTTCAATCAGGCGGCCAAGTTCCGCTACATGTTTGGCGGCAAGGCTCGCACTCCGCTGGTGATCAGGTCCATGATCGGCGCCGGCATGAGCGCAGCGGCCCAGCATTCGCAGGCACTGCACCCCATCTTCACGCATATTCCGGGCCTGAAGACGGTCATGCCGTCCAACGCCTATGATGCCAAGGGCTTGCTGATCCAGGCCATCCGGGATGACGACCCCGTCATCTTCCTCGAGCACAAGGCGCTTTACGACACCAGCGTTGATGTGCCCGACGAAGCTTACACCATCCCATTCGGCGAGGCAGAATACGTGACCGAAGGCGACGACCTGACCGTCGTGGCCTTTTCGGCCATGGTTCCGCGCTGCAAGGCGGTGGCCGAGGCGCTGGCGCAGGAAGGGATCGGGATCGAACTGATCGACCCGCGCACGACCTCGCCGCTCGACGAGGATGCGATCCTCGAATCCGTTCAACGGACCGGGAGGCTTGTTGTGGTGGACGAAGCCAATCCGCGCTGCGGCCTCGCCGCAGACATCGTCGCACTTGTAGCCTCGCGCGGTTTCTCCAGCCTGAAGGCGCCGGTCGGCATGGTCACGCCGCCTCACACACCGGTGCCCTTCGCCCCCAACCTCGAACGCGCATACCTGCCCGACGGCGAGCGCATCACTGCAGCGGTGCGCGCCGCGCTCGGGGCATGAAGGCGGGGAGCGCAGCGATGGCCGATCTGATCCCGGTGGTAATGCCCAAGTGGGGCCTCGCAATGGACGAGGGAACGGTGGCAGGCTGGCACTTCGCCGAAGGGGACGCGGTGCCAGCCGGTGCGGAACTCGTAGACATCGAGACCTCCAAGCTCCTCAACACGCTCGAGACGAAGCAGCCTGGCGTGCTGCTGCGAATTGTCTGTGATGAGGGCGGACAGGCTCCGTGCGGTGCGCTGATCGCAGTGCTCGGGGCCGCCGACGCCGCCCCCTCGCCGGAGGTGCTCGACGCTTTCATTGCGGGTTTCATGGTCTCGGGGCGAGAGGAGGATGCCGACCCTGCTACCGCCGCCCCGGCCTTTCGCAATGAGACCGTCGACGGTTTGTCGCTGCGCTATGCCGAGATGGGCGAAGGCGAGGAGACGATCCTTTTCCTGCATGGTTTCGGCGGGGACTGCGGCAACTGGATGTTCGTCCAGAGCGATCTTGCCGAGTCGTTTCGCACTATAGCGCTCGACCTTCCAGGCCATGGCGGCTCGACCAAAGCCTTGCCAGGTTCGGGGACCCTCGACGATCTTGTCTCGCTCATCGGCACCTTCATCGCTGAGCGAGGGCTCGGTCCTGTACATCTCGTGGGTCATTCGTTCGGAGGTGCGCTCGCACAGGGCCTGGCCGCGAGCGCGAGTGCGTCGTTGCGCTCGCTTACGCTGATTGCCCCGTTGATCCCAGGCGTTTCCCTAAACGGCGATTTCCTGCAAGACTTCGTGAAGGCTCGACGGACGCGCGACCTGAGGGAGGTGCTTGCGCGGCTCGTCGCCGACAGCGAGAGCATTTCGGCTGCGATGGTGGACGACGTTCTCAAGTACAAGCGCCTCGACGGGGTCGCATCGGTCCTTTCAAAATTGGCAGGCATGGCTGAGCAGATCGCTACGGACACGCGAACGATGCCCGATGTTCAATGCGTTGCCATCTGGGGCATGACAGACCAGATTATTCCTCCTCCTGCCGCCGAATTGTTGTCGCCAGGTTCCCGGCTCGAACTCATCCCGATATGCGGCCACATGCCGCACCTTGAGGCGCCGGATGTCGTCGCGCGCATGATCCGGCATTCTATCGCGACTAACTGAAGTCGACGAAAGCCAGTTTTCGGGACCGGCACTCGACTGGCTGAATGACATGAGGTCACAAAGCCGAATGTCTGCTGCGTGCCACTCCTTCGGCAGCTTTTGGCGGGGTCGGACATTCAATTCGGTTGTCGATACTGGCCGGGTCTGGGTCGGGAGCCGTCACGGCTAAGATCGGGCCGTGATTGGCGGCTTTGCCGCGCTTCTGAAAAATTCGTGCCGTTCGGGTATCGAACCCAATTCGGACACTTCGCACAAGTCTCGCGGCCATTAGATCCGGTAACTGCGTTCTGATGACAGGGTGAGGCAAGGGTCTATGCGCAGAATTTGATCGCTTAGAGCGTTTTCCCCACGTTCTGACTCGGCGGGGATTCCCTTGCGGGCGCGGTTCTGATTCATCCTTCTTGCTGGAAGCAGGAGGCCAGCATGGATGGCACGGACGCTTTCACAGGACCTTCG
>Ga0315900_10001596_pt1 | contig 36133 bp, 59 predicted proteins | sample LakEriMetagenome_FD_203521 | JGI IMG/M metagenome (GOLD analysis project Ga0315900, IMG submission 203521) | Freshwater fungal communities from buoy surface, Lake Erie, Ohio, United States - Buoy 12 MA114 | ecosystem: Environmental > Aquatic > Freshwater > Lake > Lake biofilm | place: USA: Lake...
CTTCGGCAAATTTGTTAACCTGAAATTCGAGTAGGCTTTCGGCTTCAGCTACGGTTATCTCTTTGTCCTTCATATTTACTTTTTTACCGTCCTTGTAAAATGTCGAACCATAACCTATTGTAGCCTTACCCCCACTGCATATATAAGGCTTTGCCATAAAGCCTTCAAACTCTTTTATTATGTCTAAACAGTTTTTACTTACTTTCATCTACTTTCGTATTAGTGTACGCCTTAAACAATACTAAAAAGGTTGTTATTCCCCACTTTAACCATTGCGATTCTATACTATCGCTCACTGGCATAATATTAAACTGTGCCTCCAAAACTGGTATAAGAAACAAAGCTAAATCACCCCACTTACGCCAAATTATAGGGGTCGGTTTTTCGTAGTTTTCAATGATTTTTTTCATGTTCTAAATACTTCAATATCGCTGTGAGTGTACTTGTTAACTGGTTTTCGGCATTCTTTGCTGCGTGTACATTACTTGCTAACTGGTTAACTTTTTCGGTCAACTTATCGAGCTTAATTTCCATGTCCTTTATATCCTGTTTTAGCCCGTCTATTGCGCTGCCTTGTACGTCTTCAAGTCTTTGCACCCGTCTGTCAAGTGATTGCGAACTATTAAATAAATAGCCACCTACAATAGTAAGTGCGCCAACTATTAGATTAAATATGTATTGAATATCGAAGTTCATTTGCTGCTCCTTTTTCTGTTACGTTTAACGGCTTTGCCTTTTTTACGTTTGCCGAATGTGGTCTTTTGATTTGGCTGTTTACCTTTCATGTTAAAATACTTCTAAAATCTGCCCCTTCAACATATTGTCAATAGGTAGTTCAACTATAATACTTTTGATGTATTCCGCATCTTCAGTTGATAGTTCAACAGACCCCGTATTACGTAGTGATTGCGCTACCTCATATTCAAGTAGCGGGTTTTCTGTACTTGTGCGGGCTTCAAGTTGCTCTGCTACATACTGCGACACCGTGTAGTCTATAATGTGTGGCACTTCAATTTCGTTGTTTTTGCCGTCAATGATTTTGATTTTTGGCGTAAAGTGTAAGTTTATTTTTTTCATTTCTTATAAGTTTTCGTAACGCAAACCTGCGCCACCGTTGTATAATCTTTTAATGTCTATTGGTAGTAAGGCTCTATTCCATACACCTGCTGCGAATAGTTGACCTTGATGTTGTAGTGTAGAAACTTGAGTCCATCCCTGACCGATTACAAATTGTGCGTTATTCGTTTGTTGAGATGTGTTTCTTACAGCCGACCTGTATATAGAACCATTAACCCACATTTCTACTATGTTTTGCCTTGTAACCATAGTCAACATAATCCATTGATTAAGTATTGTGTAAGGGTAAAAAACTGTATATGCGTTGACGTTTCTATCTAAAGTTTCAATAAATAATTGCGGGTCAGGATTACGGAATGTACCTAATTGAAAGTACATATCAACTGTTGCGTTCCTGTGTTGAATATACCAATTACCAGTAGTCGGTGATATTGCTACGTTACGCACCCAAATATTCACGCTGTAACTTTCGGAATATGAATCCAACGGTCTTACGCTTGCATTTCGGTAAAAGTTAGCTGTACCTCCCGTAGGAAAATCTATACAACTTCCACCATCTGGCGCACCATTTGCCAACGTATTTACCGTTCCACTACGTGTCAATACAAGTCCACTATGTTGGTCTGTAATAGTTGCATCTGCACTACTTAAATCCCAATACCATTGCAGCCCGTTTCGCAACGAGTAGTTCTTTGTATTAGTTCCGTTATTAGGTATGCTACCCGCCATTAACTTTCAGCTTGAAACTCTGTACCACTCACACTTGCACGTACTGCCATACCTGTTGTATTGGTTACGGCTGTTGTTACTTTGAACGCCAAAGCCTCACCATTCGCCAAACGAATAAACCTTTTACCTTGTGCGTTAATTGGTAAGCCTGCTATAATCGCACCGCTTAACGCATCAACACTCGCAGTTGTTCCATTCGTACCTGCGTTGGCAAGTATCTGTACTGCTCCAATAGGTCTGTAAGTTCCGCTAACTTTGCGTGAAAGTATTACTACACGGTTTGCGCTATCATTGCTAGTTAATACTATCGCATCAACTAACAAACCATCGCCACCTGCTGTTATTAAGTCCACATAGTTGCTTTGGCTATCAATAGCTGAACCGCCTTGTGCGTTGGCTATTTCACCAAATGCAGTCTTAACTACATTCGCAAACCACGGTCTTTCTTTCTTTAAAAAATCTCTCATTGTATATTCTATTTATGTTAAAAAATCAAACAAACTTCCGTTACCTGTATAGTTTAAGTTCAAGTTAATTTCGGGCAAACCATCGTAATCAGTAAGCTGTATTTTGTTACCAGTTACCGTGTAGTTTGGCACATCGTCAAACGCATCTACAAGTTCAACGTTTACCGTTTGGTTTGAACGTGGCGAAATAAATGGTGCGGTGTTTAAGTTTACCGTTGCGTTTGGTGCGATTATGTTTTCTGTTGCACCGCTTGGAATAGCCTCAGTTAATATAGTGTTATTAGCTGTGTCTTTTAACACCGCAGTTGCATCTTCGCAAATAGGCTGCTTTGCTACAATCTTTAATTTGAAATTAGGTAGTGTCATATTTCGTTATAATTACCGTTTACTTTTTTGTACCCTTTTAAGTCCTTATAAACACCGCTTTGTTTTATCTTTAATATGCCTTCGATAAATTGCCCGTTGTGAAATACAGTACAAATAAAACCATTCGAAGCGGGCGTTAATGTTATGTTGATATTTTTACCAACAAGCGTGTACGTGCCTTTGCTGCCGCTTAACAAGTAACTCACCAAAGCATCGGCTTGTTTTCCTGTTATTGAGTAGTTACCCTTTGAAGCGTTTAACAATCCATTATAAGGAACGGCTGTATCAAACCCAGTTATCGTATAGCTTCCTTTTTCTGCGCTTGCTAATGCGTTAAAAATAGGGCTTACGTTGTAACCAGTGAGCAAGTACGAACCTGAATTTGAATCGAGCAGGTATGTTGCTTTTATGTCTGCGTTTTTACCAGTTAAATTGAACGTACCTTTTGAACAGGTAAGTGTGATAGCCTGACCCTGCGAACCGAAAAACCAATTTGTGTAGATAGTCTTTTCAGTTGCATCTAAATCCGAAAATCCGATGCGCTGGTTTATAAGCATCATACCCTTTGCGCCTTTGTTTTTAGCACCAAAAGAATAACCTACAAGTATGTCGCTTAATTTATTCATGTTATCCTTGTGTCCAAACTACTGTACCCGATACGTTGGCTGCGGTTGTAGTGGATGAAACATATATTAAGTAAGGCACTGAACCATTATACAATCTTGGGAAACCACTTGTAAGTGCATCAATAGCATTCGGCACTTGTGCTGCCGTTAGTTCTAAATAAGCCAAAGGACGGTACGCAACCAAGTTAATCGTACCCGACACCCATGATGCTGATAAAGTCAAAGACTGTACGCTACGCACACCAACGTCACCGCTTTGTAAACCGAGCGGGAAGAATGAACCTGCTGCGGGTGAGTTTGCCGTTGGGAAACTATTTGTCGCTGTACGTGTACCGTTATTGGAACTATTGGTATATTCAACTGTGATTGTCGGAGCTGCTGCGCCTGCTGCTGCTGATACTTCCAAACCTAATAAAACACCTACACCGTTTGTACTTCCATTCGCATCACGTGCGGGGAAGGTTGCGGAGTTAATTGTTTGTGCGGTTGTTTGGGTGATTGTAAATCCTCCATTATGCCACAACCTATCTGCAAGTATTAGCGTGCCTGCGTTTGTTGCCTGCCCTTGAAATCTTGCTAAATAAGTATTGATACCTGTGCCACCGTCTTGAAAGTTAATTTGCCCGTTCACTTGTGCTGATGTGCTGCTTAACGCTACACCTGCCAAAGTATTATCCCAACTACCTGCGCTCGGATTTCCAGCTAAACCCCACAAAGACCACGGCCTACCCGCTACGAGTGTCGGTGTTGCTGCTTTGTTAAACTGTCTCGGCCATTGCATTCCTGCAAGTGCTTCATCTAATGTTGCTATTGCCATTTTTGTATATATATTATGTCGTAATCACTCCCGTTTATTATGTAAGCATTATTAGCTTCATTAATACCTTCCACTTTATACACGTCAGGGTAATACGTGTTAAAGGGTGATTTTAACTTCACCAAATCGCCTACGTTTATCATGTCAATTCAAACAGTTTTTGTGTGTCTGTAAAATCAATAGTGATACTGTCACCGCTTTGCAGCGTTACTGCCGAACCTCTATCATACCAACATATCAGTGAATCGCTTGGTGATGTTTCGTTGTAAATTACTACGTACTGAAACGGACCTACTGCACCCGTTGCGGTTAACGTCAAGTCAGCTAATACAAGCGAATAAACACCGCCAGACTGTGCACTTGATGTTGTAGTTATGTTTCTGCTTGATAGGTTAGTGTAGCTTATTTGCGTAATATCTGCTAGCGTACTATTGCTCGCAGTTGGTGCTGTGTTGGTTAATGCTACCGTCAACTGATTGGTAGCTAAATTGTGTACACCGTTTGCAAGGTCTGCTACAAGTGAATTGAATTTGTTAAATGATGCCATGTTTTTTTATTTTATAAAGGTTGAAACCAATACGAACCATTAGGCTGTCCTACTGGTTGTGTGTTACTTACTGTTAAATTTGAAAGGTTTATTAAATTATTACATTCTGCCAACGCTGTTATATCTATTGTGTCCTCTGTATATACAAGTTGGTTTGTGCTAAATATCGGGTTGTCATTTTCATCTACTACTTCAATGATTAAATCTTCAAGTTCAAAGTTCGCAGGTGCTGTCACCGTTTCTACTACCGTGTCGTCTGTACGCTCAAGTACTACATCCCCACCTCCGCCTGTATTCGGTACGGTTATCACACTACCCACCACGCTAACTGGTGTTACTGGATTGTTATTCGTATCTTGTAGTACTATATTCTCAACATCCCCACTAGGTACGGTTAAAAATGTATTGCCATTAAGTGTAAGTATCGCTGGCCTACATTCTACTTCAGGGTTAGGTATTGGGAATGAAGGTACTTGACACCTATCACGCACTTGTTGTAAGTCAAGTATTAAATCTATTTGCCAACCGTTTACTTTGTCAGGGAATCCCTCACGTATAGGTGTTAAAGGTGCGCTGTACTGAATTAAAAAGTAATCTTCATACGATGGATTAGCTAACTCCGCATAAATATCCTGTGCGATGCTTAAACAATCGCTTAATGTGTCTGTTTCGTTATCCTCGTTATCTCTTACTATATCCAGTACATAAAGAGTTACAGCTAGGCTTAACGTCTTTTCGCTGATACTTGATGGCTGTATGTCCATCCACACCAAAGGGTAAGCTATCTGTTCGCTGGCCGATATACTAGACGGCTCACCAAACCCGAAATCATTTACCTGCTTGTGTGCTAGGCTTATCTGACTTATTAGATTTATTACTTGATTTAGGGTGTAGAATACCATTTTTGTTCAGTATAAATTGTTTTAGCTTTTCTCTGTTTTTTTTTGATACTTTAGCAGTCATTGCAATTTCGGTTTAACATTGATTTGCTCTTGCCTATGCCAGTAAAATTATACTTACCCATGCAGCAATCACTATCACCTATTACCATGCCCGATGTGTAGTTTGTGCGCTTGGCAAAGATAGTATCTATATCTGCATTCGGCTGGTTTAAATATAGCGGGTAGGTTGTTTGATTGCTTAATAAAAACTTTGTCAATCTTTCAGCATACCATTCGGCTTTGTTTTTCGCCCTGTCTGTTATGTAAGCTATCTCTTCAATACTTGCAGGTGTCATGTTATCTGCATTCTGAACCCCTACGGCTTTATTGAAGTATTTATAATTCATGTTCATTGGTAACTCGTAACGGCAATACCAAATCATTGTAGGTTGTATATACGTGTCTAGTAAAGTTTGATACGCTGCGCTTACTGTACCCGATTGTACTTGACTTACTACGTCATTATAAAGTGACGTGCCTAATATCGGTAATATATAATACTGCTGTACATCGTATATAGTAGGGCTAACTACTTTCATGTCTACATTGTCTTGTAGTATGCTTTCAGCCTTTAATGTTGCTTCGCTTAAAAATAATACTTTAGCCATTACCTTACTCTTTTAACTAATTCTGAAATCCAAATGTGCCTACAATATGGCAGGTTTACATCCTTAACTGGGTCATGATACCAACCGCCACGCATTGAAAACGCATCGTAGTTAGGTATTCCGTATATATCTCCCAAGTCTTTGCTTATGTTTTCGATGTCTTCCTTTGAGAAATAACGTGGGTTAGCCATCATAGCTTGGCAAAAGTCACGGCTTTCTCCTATCAATGCAGGCGCATCGGGTCTTAATATATATCTATAACGAATAAACAAATCTTCAAATGTAGGTAGCTTTGTTTTTTCCGCTTTGTCAGTCAACTTCCACGCATCTTTGCTGCGCTCTATCATGTTGCTTTGGGCCAAATTGGTTAACGCTTTTTGGATAGTTGTTTTGTCGCTATCTAAAACTTTAACCAAATCTTCAATGGTTATGTTTGGTGTCTTTTTTATCAGGTCTAAAATACCTTTTTCCAGTTTGTTTAATGCAAAATCCTGCTTACTGAAAACTGTACGTCTAAAACCTATTGCCTCGTAACCGTCAACTGGTTCACCATACTTGCTAAATACTTCAAAGTCTGTTTTGTCATTAAACTTTTTAAACTGGTGACACATTTTCAACTCCGCTGGTTTAACATCGGTTACTTCACTTACAACCTGCAAAGGCTTACGTCCTATTATTTCACGCATCTCGTCTTTAGAAAGTATCTGTGTCAACGTCTGTTCGCTAAACGATGGCATGATAGGCTCAATAGGTTTAATCTTCAACTTGCCTTTAACAGGTGAGAAAATATTATATACGTACTCTTGTATCTGTTGTTTGGGTGTTATGTAGGTGTTTTGAAACAAATTGAACGCATCAATCATTTCATTCCTGCCACCTAATTGCCCTTCAGTACGCACACCGAATAACATCGGGCTGGTAACTTTATGTCCTACAAATATCTCTTCTTGTATTGTCTTATTTAAAGCGTCATACCGTTTGTCAAAGTCATCCCCATTCAGTGCGATTATTTCAGGCACACGGTTAGGGTCATCCACAAAGTCAATTACCAAACTACCTGCTGCATCTGTTGGCGTAAACTTGTTTTTCATTCTACGCTCAACTGACTTCATCTCTTCATCGCTAGGTACTCCATTCTTAAACACAATCATTCGGCTACCTTTGAAACCGTTTTGAATTTCAGCCCTGTGAAAGTTAGCAATCTCCGCATCAGTTATAATAGCTGGTACTGCGCCTATGTATTCAGGTAGTGTATATGTTTTTATATTCGGTCTATACGACTTAAAATAGAATATAAATTCTGTTTGTTTTTTATCAGGATTGTACGCTGGTATAGTTTTTATTTCATCAGGTCTTATATTGGTACGTTCCGCTCCGTTTTCGTCTAACCATTCAGCGATGTAAAATTCGGTGTTATCTTCATTACTCCTAACCATACAATAATCGATATGGTACAGTTCCGAAAACTCACCCTTTTTACTATTAACGCCTTTAAGGTAAAACCCACCGAATAACAGTTCATCCAGTGCCGTTTTATCCATTAAATCATTTAACTTCTCATACGGATTAGGGGCATCAACAAACGCTTGCAATTTAGCTACGTCATCCCCTTCCATTCCGTTTTGGTCAAACGTAAAACCCTGACCTTTTATGTATAATTGTTTTGATGTGGATATAGCGTTATGTTTCGCACTGCGATTAAATAGCGTTACAAGAAATTGTGGATAGTCATTTGTTTCTCCATACTTCACCCACTTTTGTTTGCCGTTTTTCTTTGGCTCTACAAAGGCTGGTACTTTGTTATTGTCAAACTTTACGACTATTGTGCTGTTCTTAAAATCAGTCATTGTTATATACTATTGCTGTATTACTTTGTGGGTTATATGTTATTGTACTTGTTGCTTCAGGCACTACCCACACTAACCCGTTCTCAACCTCTTTAACTATATCCTGTACCGCTTCACTTGCATTCGTTAATCCTGATGTGCTTTGTAGGTTCGTTTGATAGATGTAGTAATTATAAAACCCTTCATTCCCTAGTTCCACTTCACCATTTAACGTGTCTGGGTTTGTTGTTTCGGTCACTTCAAACTGATTATACCTGCGTAAATACTGCGAAGTATCATTCGCAATGAAGTAATAATCTACATTGGTTTGTTGACTGTTAAAGCAAAATAAATAGATTGGATTAGCAACTGTGCTATTTTCGTAAAGCGTTACGGTAATAGTGTTTACTTCCCCCTTGTTTATTCTAATCATACATATAAATATAAATGCCCATAAATTTTGCTAAAAAGAAAAGGGGCTTTCGCCCCTTAACCCAATTAAAACTATGAAAACAAACGCTAACTTAATAGCCCGCTAATGATGGTTGATGAAACTTCATTCGCAAATGTTTTTTCCATTGCGCTAAAGGTTAGTTGATAACCTTGAAATTCATTCATCGCCTGACCTGAATTACCAGAACCTGCCGAAACTTCCATGCCAAAGTTTTTACCAAACAAGAAATAACTGCCGTCTTTAGTTTCGATTATAACCATTGTGCGGTTTTTAACCAAAGTTTCAAGTTTAACCTGTGTTTCGTATTTTAGTTTAACGAAATTGGCTATTACAGTTTGCTCGTAAGCTACTGTACCTACGGTAGGGTCAGCTTGTATGGCTTGTGCGAAGTTATTTTGACCACGTGGCTCTAATTCATACTTGTAGAATTTAGTACCACCTGCTTTAGTGATTGCGGTAACGAATCCGCTCGCATTTTCGGTAACAGCCGTTACGTTGGCGTGTTCAGTTATATACAGGTTTTTAATACCTGCTACTGCATCTTTGCAGTCTAATGTGTACCCAGTTACTATTGCACAACTCATTTTGAAAAATTATTAAAGGGCAGGTGTTACCCTGCCCGTGTTATTATAATGTGAAACGTACTACTTCAGTTGGTATGCCAATTTGAACACCCATTTTGAATTTCATTCTCATGTAAACGGTGTCGTAATCTTCGCTGTACCATACTTTCAACTCCTCATCTTCACCCTCACCGTCAACACCCAAGAATAAGTTAGATGTACGTGCAGCGTAAAGTTTGTTAGTACTATTCAGTCCGTCAACTGGTACAATCTTCACGTTAGTTCCGTGTAAGTAGTATTCGCCCAGTGAATCAGCAGCAGGTACAAAGTTAAACAGGTTAGCGTTAATCAACGCAGTCTGATACAATCTGCTTAAATCAGTACCCATGAAGATACGCAGGTCAGGCTTGTTCAATATCTGAACTGGTATCGCATTGTAAGTAGCTTGCAATACTGCTATAATGTTTGATACGGTAATTGCAGTTGCAGGTGTAGCGATAAACGGTGTAGCATTAGCTTGTACAACTCCTGAAGCTGCGCCAATGATTTTAATTAAACCATCAAACTTGTTTAAGAAATCCTGCCATGCAGTTGTATCACCTTGCCAAATAGCTTGTTCGATACGTTGACCCTGATTGCCCATTACTGTATTCATGAAAGCCTCATCAATACCGCCCGGCAATGATTCGTACTGCGAACCCGGTGAAAGTAAAAGCTGGGTGTATTTTGCTTCAAGGTCAGCAACGCACCATGATTTTTCTGACTTTACTTTACCAATGGTAAGTACACGTGCTGCGATTGTGGTATCGCCTGAAGCATTAACCAGTCCGCAAGTACCGCCTGTCTGCCATACTAAAGTGTCATCTAAATTAGGAAGTTGGATTGAAGATTTAACCCCTGTTAATTTGCTCATCAATGAAGCCGTTTTAGGCTCAAAGAATGATTTTACGAGCAGCATCTGCTCATTTGTTTTGGTGTAGTTACTTAAACTACCGACTTGAAATGCCATGTCTTTATTAAATTAAATTGTTAAAAAATTATCTTGATTTGTATTCTGCTATTACTTCAGCGATTGGTCGCTTTGTAGTTTGCTTTTTCTCGATTCTAAACATACCCGCAGTTGGTTTTACAGGTTCTGCTGCTGGCTCGTTTGCAATGCTTTCTACGATTTCTTTGATTGCATTAAACTTGCTTTCGGTGTCTGCTTTAGTTGAATTTACAACCTCGTTAACCTCGCTGAATTTGCTTTCGTATTCACCCAGTTTAGTTTCAAGTGCTGCTACTCTGTCAATCAGTTTAGCAAATTCACCAACGTGATTGGCAAACGCTTTTTCAAACTCGCTAGCCATAGCCTCGTCAACTTCTTTTTTATCCTCTACTTCGGTTTCGATTGAAACAACTAAACCACCAACGGTAGATACATAAGTTCCATCTTCAAGTTCGTGCTTACCATCGGGTGCAGGTGTTGTGTTTCCATCTTCGCTTACAACGAATACGGGCGCACCTTCAACCAGTTCGCCTTCCCATTGAATGATAGTACCGTCTGTTAGTTTAGCATTGCCAAACTCTTTATCCTCACCCATTAATAGGGTTTTGATTTTTTCAAATGCCTCTTTGCGTGTCATGTTATTATGTTTACTTATAAATATAAATGCTTTTATCCGTTGCTTTTTTAGTCCTTAATTTGTTTTACGATGTCAATTATCTGCTCTATAATGGTCACTGGTTTGCGGTCTATCTTCTCCATCCCGAACACTCCCTCAACGCTAAAACCCCTGAATTTACCTGTCTTTATAAAGTCGTTCCACACATCCTCGTTGTCTACTTTGTACGAACCAAACCAGCTACCGTCTTTTAGGTTAAAGCCTTGCGGTGAATGTATGCCCCTTTCGCTGTCAATGATAAAACTTTCAATCATATACACCCCTTCGATAAAGTCTTTTGGGTTGTGCATTGCGTTAACCTCGTGGCCGTATTGTTTTTTATGAAACTTATTGCGGATGTTGTACACGTCTTCAGCGGTAAACACACCGTAATATTCTCCTAATTCGTCACGTCTGTAAATAGGTAGGTCAGCAACCATTAACGCACCGCTTATAATACGCTTTTCGCTGTCTGACTTAAACTGGATGTTATGGTTAAACGCCTGCCAGTTAATCTCTATTGCGGGTGTGTCTACCAACGCAACGGCTGTAACTTCGGCTTCATCATTTTCACCTACAACAAAACGGTATATCGGTAATGTATTATCCATTGTATATAAATATAAATTTATCGAACCCTTGCTTTTTGCTTAATCATGTTCACCCTTTCTTGTGTGTCTGTGATATCGCTTTCTAGTACGTAAACCCTGCTATCATTTTGACGTATATTCCTAGTAATTATTGGCTCGTTTGCGTTTTGTATTCTAAATGTAGGTGAAACTGCATTAAAACTTGGCGCACTAGGTGCAGCCGATGAAGGTAGACTACCACCGCCACCGCCAAAATTAGGAACTTGTGTATTGGTTATATTTCTTACAGCAGTAATACCAGCCAATGTAGCCGATGCTGCTGCTACTATTGAGAATATGCCTGTCGGGTCAACTTTTAAACCTTCTGTATACGCTCTGAATGCAGCAACGTAAGTATCTATTGTTGTGCCAGCTATTGCCAATGCTTTACCCTCTGCTGTTGCTTGACCTACTAACCCTGATAGTTGTGTAAGTATTTGACCTGAAGATTGAAGTGTTGCAAGTTTGGCCTGCAACTTTCTGTCTTCCATCATCTGTTCAAAGTCTGCTAGGTCTTTTTCTATTTGTTTCTTTTTGGCTGCGTATTCGTTTGCGCTTATTAATTTATTTTGATGCTGATAACGCAATAGCTGAAGTTCAAGTGCGTAAAGTTCTTCAGCATCGCTCAAAGTATTTATACCTTCAGCCCTTCGAAGTTCTATTAAATCATTGGCAATATCCTGTTGGTCTTTTAATCTTTTTTCCCTATCCTCTTTTGCGAATTTAGTTTCTAGGTCTCTTAATTCGTGTGCAGCATTAATACGTATTTGTTTTTTTAATTCCTCACCTTGTGCTACGGTATATGTTTCCTCTTTAACTGCTGCATCAATTTCTTCAAGGTTTTTATTCATATTCCGCTTAATGTCTTCCCTTTCTTTTTCTCTACCCCTCATGTTTTCAACTTGCAGTTCTTTCATTTTCTCCGAATACTTATTGTACTGGTCAAGTGCTTTGGCTGCTGCTTCAGTTGCTGACTTTGTTTTATACCACTCATAAATTAACACACCCAATGCAGCCACCAACGCTATTATACCTGTGCTGCGTATTGCCTTACCTAAAGTGTTAAATGACGTTACTACCTGCGTTTTAATTACGTTTGATAAAATAATAAACTGGTCTTTCATCCCCAACAAACCATTAACACCAGTCGCTAATGCTATCGCACCTTGCGTTCTGTGTATCATTTTTTCAACGTCCTTACTTTCTGACCCAAATATTTGCATCGTTCCTTGTAATGCAGTAAACCCATTTACAACTCCACCTAACACACCTGCAAACGCTTGGAACTTTTGTTCAGGGTTAAACGCTTTAATGGCAGCTTGTGCATCGTCCATCCTGTCACGTAATTCACCTGCACGCTGGGCAGCCCTTGTAAACTCCTTACTACCCACATCAAGCCCTGCCATTTGCTGCGTTAATTCACGCAACTCCGCACGAACTGACTTTATACTTTGACCGCTATTGCCTGTGTTTACGCTTATGTCATAAATAATATTTTCTTTCTCTGCCATGTTATATCTTTATTAATCTGTACTGTATTACTATTAGTATGTCACTGTCACCACTTGCTGTTAAATCTCCACTCGCTTCAATCATTAATCTGTCTTTTGTGAAGTTTGGTTTATCAATCAAACTAAAATTAGTCATTATCGATTCTGTGGATGAAGTAAAGCTAGTATTTGTTTCGGATATTGGTTCGTCTGTTGTTTGCTCTTGATATATCGTAAGTTTATGCCCAGCGTATGCGGTTGAACCATACTCTAATACAGCGTATGCACTTACGTATTCTATCAGATAACCATCGGCTTCAGGTACTAACTCAACTGGTGTGGTGTTTAGTGCATCTAATTGTGTAGGGGTTAGCCTTATTGTTTTTCCGAATGGATGCTGAACATTGTTTATTATGGTTTCGTTGTTAATCGTTGCTGTCTGTCCTTCGCTTCCTATGATTGTCACGTTATCCAATGCTGCGTTATTATCGCTACCGCCCAATATAGTTACGTGTGTACCTACTGCGTTATTACTGTCACCGTTTATTATCGTTCCTTGTGAACCTGCTATGTTATCCGCACCTGCTAAAAATATACTCGCCTCATACGCTGTTGTATTTTTGCCGTAGTTATTACCGCTTTTACCCATAGTTGCATCCCATACACCTATACTTTCGTTATCCACTTGTGCGCCACCTCCACCGTTTACCGTTACCGACTGACCAGAAAATGAATACTTATTCGGTAGTTTTAGAAACTCACACTTCGCAGGTTCGCTGCTGTTCAAATCGTAGTTAATAGATTGAAGTATGTATAGTTGTCTGTCTATTAAGTAGTAGCTTCTGAATGATAAATTATATATATCCAACTCATTCAAGTACACGTGCATTTCAACTAGCTTGCTATCAGGGTCTGATATTTGTTGAATGTATGTTTTCCAGTACAGATTGAATAGGTTGTTATTCGTGTACGTGGTTACATTGTAGTAAAACTCTGTCGGTATTCCGAAACTCAAATCATAGTTAGGTGTAAACACATCGTCTATATGACCTGCGTATGGATATGTTGAAATAGTTAATGCCCCGTATTCTATTGTGTCTAAAACCCAAAACTTATCAGGCGCATCGGTAAACTGATATTTCTTATAAAACAATATGCGTGGTTTTACTGATGCAAGTTTGCCGTCATTGTTGTCGGTTGCTATTTGAGTTGTAATTCGGCTATGTAATGAAGGGAAGTCTGCTAGCGGTGTGGGCGCAAAGCCTATTTTAGTTTCATCTTCATCTGTTACAAAGTCATTTACTATGTCAAACTTCCTGTGTCCGTATGTGTACTCGGATGCGTTTTTATATCGCTTGTTAAATTTATCATCATCCTCTTCATATTGGTACAGGTACGTTTTGTTTTTCAACGCACCCAAAGGTTTAATGTTTATGTCACGTGAATAGTCTACTTTATTAGTCCAGTTAACTATCGCACTTGCATCGTAAAAGGTGTTACGTGGTTCTATTATTAGTTTTCTGTCATCGTATTTATCAGGCTCAATGTACAGGTTAAACATTTTAATCAGCCATATAAGTAGGTCTGATTGTTTTATTTCAGTAGATAGACTTGATGTTAATGGTATATTTGTGCCTTCAATAGTGTTTAATATCGGGTTAGGACTTATAAGAAAACTTGAACCTTGTTTAAGAGTTAATCCTGTAGAAAATCTAAATCTCCATCCCACACCAAAAATTATATAAGGTTCATCAACATATAAGTAAACACTATCACCGTTTTGAAGGTCATAATAGTTTCCATCAGTAAAATTTATATCAAGTAATTGTGTGTCATTTGGTGAAAGTGTGTTTGTTGTATATTTTTGTGATGTTAGTGCTGTTAAAACACCACCTCTATCTCTAACAAGTGTAAAAAGAATATTTATTTCTCCTGTAAATGCAGTTGTATTTTCTATTTCAAAAATACAATTTGCAGTAACCCTATATTGACCAACTAATCCAGTTGGCACATCATAGCTGTAATCAGTAGTATTGTAACCTGCTGGACTTGTATCTTGAAGAATAGTATCAAATGGATAAACCCTAGAAAACCATCCAGTTAAAGCATTTGGAATTGGATATGATGTAATTGCTGTATCAGTTGACAATTCAGCAATCGCTGTCCTATTTTCTGCATCTTGTTCTGTCAACCTAAACTCTCCATTGCTAAATGGTAGTATAAGCGACTTAAACATATCAGTATTGAAAAAGTTTGACTGATACGTGTAGCCTGCATCGGTAAATATCTTGTCTACAATAGTGCGTACAAATACTGATGGGTATAGGTTGTTTAACTTGTATATGTCTTGCTGCGTTACTTGCCCGTAATCTATTAACGGGTACACAAACCCGCTTACGTGGTTATAATTCCAACTGGCTACTACTGTGTCGTAATCTAGTGTGTGGTCGAATTCTGACAAGTCAATATCTGACAAGTATTTATTCTCAATATCTGTTATAATATTTTTTACCCTACCGATAAAGTTAATCTCGTACTCGTAACTGTTGTTAGGCAACTTGACAATATTTGTCAACTGTATATACCCTACCGACTGAAGTACGCTGTTTTTGTACAGCATAGCGTTTGCCTTATATATCGGGCTGAAGTCTGTGTTAAAGTTTATACCACTATCGTTACGGGTGAACCTTGCTAGGTCGAATATATAGTTGAATATCTTATTGTTATTCGCAGTTGCAGGTACTTTTATCGTTTTAGTATAGTCAGCATTTCTGCTTTGCGGGTCAGATATATCGCTAATCTGTTTGGTCAACTCCAACGGAACGTCCTCGTATAGGTCTATTTCATACTTTACTATACCGCTTGCGTTATCGTAGATTATAAGTTGTGTTTGTATCATTGGCTTTGAGTGTATCTGTCGTATGTGTAGTTAAATGATAGGGTGATATTGTGTAGCTGCCTGCCGTTTGAATACTTACGTTTCTCGTAGCTACTATTGGTTATGTTTATTGCCACCATATCGGGTGTTAGTGATGTGGGTGTTTGTCGCTCTAAAAATACCAACGGACTTGTAAATAAATTCTCAAACCATACAGCCATCTCATCGCTCACCCAGTCGCTGTTAATTGTTACCTCATCCACTATGCGGGTGTTGTAGATAGTCATTAACCTGTCACTTGTATTGTACGGCATATTTAATGCTTTCTTGTACATACTTTTTTCAATGCTTTCGTTTTGTACCGACACCTTTGTGAAGTTGTAGCTATCCCAACCCCCTAGTTTATTAAACCAATGCAGGCGGTATGTTTCGTATTTACCACACGGTTCACTTACTTCGATGTTTATAAAACCTAGTGAGTTGTTACTATTGTCTAGTATGGATATTTTATAATCGCCAGTTTGGTATAGGTTAGTAGCTGGATAACTAGCGTACATATAAGTTGACGGTATTATGTTATACTTAAACTTACCGCTTGTAAGGGTAAATGTATCAGTAAACGATGTGCCCTTTTCTGTTTTTATTTTCTTTGTTATTCCTGATGGGTCATAGTAACTTAAAAGTATTTTATCCCCCTGCTCTACTTTTATCGCTTCAGGTATGGTCGTTAAAAAACCAAAGTTATCCATGCGGTACGAGTTCAACACATTTGCGCTAAAGTCTTCAAAGTCAAATATCGAATTGTAAACCCTCTTATAATTACTTGACGGGTTGCGTGTCAGGTTTGGATAAATAGTTAATGTACCGCTCACATCATACGCTTCGCCAAATTGCACGAAGTAATCTAGTTGCCCGTTGCTATCAGGATAAAAACTTGAAGTAAAATCGAAGGTGTGTGTAACGTAGGTTTTAAGGATATTACTTATATCTATCTTTACCGATGTGCTGCTAGGTTGTTTCGGGTACAATAGACGTGCTGCCAATACATCGCTAGTCTGTTTCACGTAAACGTCCACAACGAAGTTGAAGTTAGGTTGTGAAGTATTGCTACTACTTATATCAAACAGTACCTGATTATATGCTGGCTGGTTATCGTTTGGGCTTGATGCGACTGTTATTGCCATAGATTGAAATGTTTATGTTTTGTCTTATTCCACTTGCAAGTCCTTGACGTAGCTTGCGTGTTAAATCTTTATTCCTTTTGGGGTTGTTTGCCTTGCTCACATAGTCTATTGGTTTTATACCTCCTATCTTTGTGCGTACTGCTAGTGTCTGGGCTGCACGTTCCTGTTCCTTTAATGCTGTTTTGCGTTTCTTGCCTTTGAAACTCATCTGTGTTCCGTCCACTACCTTTGTGCCTGTACGTGCAATCCACTTTTTGAAACTATCAACCATTGCAGGCGGTGTGCCTAAATTTCTAAACCGATATGGGCTTTGTGGTGCTTTGTTTTTATTCTTAACACCTTTCACGCCTTTGTCTACAAACTCCCAGTAAACCATATCGCTAACCGTGCTGATGGTTACTTTTGTAGGTGTTACTTCCTTTGGTTTTATTTGCAACGATTGTGCAAGGTCTGAAGCCTGACCTGTCTTCGCCTTTTTCCATATCTGCTTACGCATCAAATCTATCCCCTCATTGCAATGCTGTATCAATATATCTTCAATGATATTTGTAGATGCCGTGCTGAAGTCGTTTATTGACTTGCCGTATTTAGCCCCTATTTCACTTTCCCTAGACATTGTTAATCGCTTTCTTTTGTTGCTCTATTTCGTACTCGCTTTTTTCTTTGCTGAAAACCACTATGTTCATAAATTCAATTACATTCATGTTAAAGTAGTAGTTCCATTTTGTTGCATCGTTATTAGCTAAATTGTTAATTATTGCAACCCATCCCCACCTATTGCTGAATGTTTCTCCATTACTACTTTCGCTGCTTGCTTGGCTTCCTGCTCCAAATAGGTTAGGGTAGCTTCTGCTAATTCCTTGTAGTATTTGCAAAAAAAAAGCATGATAGGGTACGCTTGGCTTATTTTCATGTGATTGTAAAACAAGTCGGCAACCTCTTTATGTTTGCTTCCGTTATAAGGTTTATCCCGACCTAACCAGTCTACTTCAACTGATATGGCTGCTAGTATGTTATGGATGTTGTTAGTGATTTTCGTACTGTCCTTGCAAAAGTGTGTAGCATCTATATACTGTGCTGCTGTTAAATCCTGCTGTTTCCATTTCACACGGTACTTTTTACCTTTTAATTTAATTGTCATCTTAACCTTCTCGTCAGGCTTTAATGCTTCAATCTGTGATAACTTTTTAACTTTATTCACTAATTCACCGATTGGTAGGTCTTCAACCTCTTCAAGTGTTTTGTCTTCGATTAGCGCTAATAGTTTCAGGTTACGCAATACAGGGTCGCTCTCCAGTTCAGTAATTGACTTGAAGTTTAAAAACTGTTTAATCGTTAAATCATAATAGTTACCTAGCATGATTATAAATATAAACAGGCTGTTAAATTGCTATTGTAGAATATTTACCTGAAGGGCGGTTGTTCAGTTTGTTCAACGCCACGTATCGCAACGCATCCAGTGCATGGTTAAACGTGTCTATTGGTTTTCCAGTGTATTTACCTGTATTGTCTTTATCCCACGTGTAGCCTCTCAATTCTTTGATTAGGTTAGTGCTGTCCTTTGTTATCATTAAATCATACCGCTTCAGTATGTCTATGCCTATCTTAATACTGTCCGCACCCTTAATCGCTGGGTGTACGTTAAAGCCTTGTAACCTTAATTCCTCTATTGACTTCGGCTCTGCACTATCACATATTAATTCGTTTCGATTAAAATTCAGCGACTTTAAGTAATTGCCTATGTCGTTATTGGTCATGTTGGTTCGGTACAGTAACTCCCTAACCCATAACTTACCGTCCGACTTATACACAGCTATTAGTGTTGTAGGGTCATTTGTAAACCCAAAGTCCATACCATGTGAAACTAACTTCGCATCTTCAGGTATTGTATCGCATTGTTTCCAGTCTTCATACACTACACCTTGCAGCGTACCTACTTCACCTAACCCATATACCTTCCACCAGTTTGACCAATAATCGGACGTTGGTGCTTTGTTACGTGCCTTTTCTATTTCACGCACAATGCTATCTGATAGGGCTTCATTGTCTTTATAGGTTAATACTATCAACTCCGCATCTGGGTCTTTAATTAATTCGGTGTCTACCCAAAACTCCGCAACGGGGTTGTAGTCTAACCATATTTCGTCTGAAGTTCTTATGGCTAACTGTGAGTAACTTTCGAAGTCTACATTGTTACACTCATTAATATAAAGTATGTTACGCCTTGCGCCTCGTAGTTTGTCGGGTTGCTCTGCGCTAAAAAACTCAATAAACGAACCGTTTGAAAACCTGTAAGTAAGTAGTGACCTGTTCCAATTTGCATCTATAAAGCGGTTAGTGGACTGCATGATTTTAATAAAGTCCTTCATTGCACCCCTGCGAAGGTGGGGTACTGTTTCGGCTACTACCGATATTTCTAAACCTGCCTGTTTTGTCGCACGGTCAATAAGTATAGGAAGTACGCCAAAGGTCTTACCCGCTGACGTTCCCCCACGTACTATCTTTATTCGCTTGGATAGTTTGCGAAGTTTCTTTATTGCCGTTGTGTAAACGAAACTCATTTTTCATCCCCAAAAAGCGGCTGCTCTTTTATCTCCACTTGCTTTTGGTCTACTAACCCGTTAAGGCGTTGTGTTATGCTTGGGTTGTAAATCATTGCCATACCGCCTTCGATTTGGTCTTGCCTTATCTCTTCAGTTATAGCGCGACAGATTGTCGAATAATCGTTGTAAGCCCCATTTGTATTAGCAAAATAATCTTGAACACAACACACGTTTTTCCTTGCATAGTTTCTGAATCCTTCAATCGTCAATGGCCTTTCCCTCTGTTCGTATTCGCTTTGTCCGTCTTTACCTACAAATACGTGTTTTAGTATGGGTTTGCTCTTAACCTCTTTTCGGTAGGCCTCAAACAGTTGCCACATCTTTTCGGGTGTTTCTATGTACTTATGCTTTGCCATTATAGTTCCCCCAATTCTTTAAGTTTGTTTCTTGACCAGCTTAATGCAGATTTACCACCCCATAATAGGTAGCTGATATATCCACATTCGTTTTGATTTTTAGCGTTATCGTAGTATGTTTCTGCACGGCTTAAGTATGAGTGCATTCTCTTTATGGTGTCTACACTTATTGGTTCACCGTTTGCAAGCTGTTGCGCCCTTACTTTGCCTGTTTGTGTTGCACACTTGTTGCCGTTTTTTTCGTTTAACTCTATTCCCCTCTTTGCGTTGTTTCTTATTTCTTGACCGTAGTCCGAGTATGTTTCTGCGTACTTTTGTTTACTTGCTTTCTTGTACGTTTGCCATTGCCTTTCACATATAACGTAAAGCTGTGCATTGTCTTTGTATTCGTTTTGCATTATGTTGTCACCCATGCAGCGGTTTACAAAGTCGTTTTTTTCTTCTCCGTGTTGTGGTTTAGGTATTGGCATATTTCAAAGTTAATTTATTTTTAGTTAAATCCCAAACCTTATTGTGTACCACGTTATAAGTGAATGGTGTTTCAATGGTATGGTTTACAGCATCGGTAACTGGTTGTATGCCTGCGAACATTCCGAAAGGTATGTCTAAATCATTACAGCAATCGTCAATTAGCAGTGTGTGTGTTGCTAGTGGTGCGTATTCTATTATATCTGACTTGGCTACATCGTATGAGTGGCCACCGTCTATGTACACAACGTCAAAGTTTTTAAGTGCTTTAACCGCTTGTATTATGTTTGGGTCTGTACTTAAACCTTTAATTATGTTTGGTTGTTTTAAGCTAAAGTGAGTGTGTAGATACTGGATGTCACTTTCATAATCTGATTCCCAGTGTCCGTCTGTACTGTCTAGTGGTGTAACACCGTATAGTGTGCAGGTTTTACCAGCTAGTTTTGCAAGTGTCTGTACAAGTGCAAGTGTTTGACCTCTGAATACTCCTATTTCTAAAAGGCTGAAGTGGTTTGGCAGTTTGTCTACTATTAGTTTCCACATCCAATAGAATGACCGTTCACCAAACCCAAAAGCGTGCTGCTCTACAAAATCCCTTAATGCTTTTAATTCGGGTACTTTGTTTGTTTCTTGACAATAATAGTCATGTAATTCTTTATGATTCATATCTTGTTAAATCTCCTTTGCCGTTTGCATGAATAAATACTGGTTTAGTTCCTATGTCTGTAATAAACCTACCGTCTGCCATGTGTCCGCACGTTTCTAGCATACCGCACGTGTTTTGCACTAATCTTCTTTCGTAGTCTAGTTTTAACTCATACTTCAGCACCATGTCTGTCATCCAGCGTTGGTCATCGTCTGAATATTGCGGTGGGTTTTCGTTAAACATTTTCAAATATAATTCTTTATTTAATGAGTAACATCCTGAATTAGGGTACTTGTAGTGTGTGTTTGGTTGCGGGAACTGTTGCCACCTGTCTGCATCAGGCCAGCAGTTTATTTCAGTGCCTATTAAATCTTCAGTAACTTCATCGGGTTTGCCTAGACATATAACATCGTAAGCATCAACAAATACGAACCTATCAATATTGACCTTTTCTAAATATTCTTTTAAGTGTATTAGTTTAGTTCCAAATCCACGCCAGCTTGCTTTTATAATCTCGTAAGTCCATCCGCAACGCTCAAGTGATTGAACTAGCTTATTGGCTCTTGCTGGGTCATCACACACACTTATTGCTATCATATCGGTATATATATTGATTGTTCGCCTGTTGCAAATTTACGTTTTACTTCGTTAAATTTATCCATCATTTGTCCAGCGTATTTTCTTTTCCAGTCTGTATACTCGTTCCCACCTTCGTCTATGTGGTCAATTTCAATGTGTGGCAAGAATGAATTTTTGAAGCCCGCTAGTTTAGAACGTACACACGCCAGCGTATCGTCAAATCCATATAACCCATCCATCTGATACATACCGCCTATCTTTTCAATTAAACGATAATTAAACATAGTACAAGTACCCATTATGTGTTCAGCATCTTCAACTATAATCCACCTATCGCCTTTATTGTGTGGCAACATACGTAGTGTTGTTTTCCAGTGGTCGTTTCTAAAAGGGTTTTCCATTAGGTCTTTTCTTTTTAAACCTAAAATGCCTATGCTTTTGTCTGTTTCAATAGCGTATTCCATATCGTCAACCCAGTCTGTAAAGTAAAACTCCACATCGTTATCCATTTTAATTAAATGCTCTTTGGGTTTGCGTAACGCCCACGCCTGATTAATAGCTTTGGCAGTTCCCACATTTACTTCGTTGGTTATTACTGTTGCCCAGCTTTTTGCGGTTTCAAGTATTCGTTTGGTTGCATCACATGAAGCGTTATCTACTATTACTACTCGATGTCTTTCTAGGTCTATTGTATCTTTTAACGATAGTAGTGTACGCATAGTGTAATGACTACGCCCGTTTTCTATTGTATCGTAACAAGCTAATGCTATTAATGCCATACTATTTTGATTTTGGTCTGCCCTTTTTTACTTCCTTTGTTTCTGTTTGTGTGTGTTCGCTTTCGTATCGGTTTACCCAACGTGCCATGTTTGTCATCATGTCTACTAAACACCCGCTACAATTACCTACACGTATGCCTGTTATTTCGTGGCTTATTTCACGCAACCGCATTAACTGAAGTCCGCTGCCTATCCATGAACGCTCATGCTCAAAGATGCCTATTAACTCACGTATGGTGTATTGCTCACCAGTTTTAGTATTTAGGTCGGTGTAAATTTGTTCAAATGTTCTCATATTCTGTATATTAATCGTTTAAATATTATTGCCGAATAAGCACCTATACCTGCCAGTCCTAATCCGTTAAATACAAACTCAAACTGTGGGTAAAAGTGAATGATAATCGAAGCGATTAATACGCTCCAAAAAGATAAACATACAATGCAGTTGAACGGTTTGAAATTTAACCAGTCTGCAATGGGCGTTAAATGAAAAAACGCAATCCAAATAAAAGCTATTCCTATTATCATAATATTGATTGATAAATTTCGTATCGTGTTTGTGCTACTTTATCCATGTGGTAATCCTGTACGTATTCGTAAAGTCTTAATGATAGTTCGTCTATTCTTGCTGGGTCTTTTATCAACTTAACCATTTGCTTATACCAGTCCTTTTTATGTTTAACAGTCAAACAGTTCCATCCGTACATTATATCTGGTGAGTATGGGTAAACGTCTGATACTATTACGGCTTTCTTTTTGAACCCTGCTTCAAGTAGTTTAAGGTTTGACTTCATGTTGTTAAATCGGTTATTCCTTAAAGGTATCAAAGCCACGTTTATGTAGTCGTAAAAGTTAGCATAACTAAATGGATTGGTCGCTGGGAATGTAGTGAACTGAAAGTCTTTGGCCTTACCCTTGCAACTTAATACACCTGCTATTGCCTTACTTGTATTGTCTGTATTCTCATAGCCACCATACACCATCCTGAATTTGTGTTCGTAACTGTCATCTGAATATAAAGAGTACAACGCCTCATATAATTCAAGTACATCGTCAAAGTGTGTTATCGAACCGCTCCATCCGAAATTAACCTTATCAGTAAAGTGGCATTTTTTAACATCGAATTGTCCTTCAGGTTCTATACCGTTTGGTACTATGTATACTTTTTTTTGCCGTGTTTCGTTTAAGATTGTACGTTGTAATAAATCATGTGTAACTGTAACACACGCTGCACCGTTTATGCTTTCAATAATTTTAGCTGCGTGTCCTTGCATTTTACTAGCAGCATGGAGTACGTGCCATTCAGGTATTCTGAAGTCATCATCTAAATCTAATACATACGGAACTCCCAATACTTTTAACCGCATAATAAGCCCAAACTGGTCACCCATTTTAGATATAAACCTATTGGCTACTATCAAGTCAAACTGCTGCAAGAAACTATCTTCTGCGCTATCAATCTCGTTTATGTTTGATACTTCCACGCTTGGGTTGTTTTTACCTATGTTTCCATGCGGTATTACAAGCCTGTGATAGTCTACACCTGATGGTTTGGGATGCTGGCTAATTATTAATATTCTCATTTACCTTTTTAATTTTTTCTTTTACCGCCCTTAATGCTGAATAGCTGATGCCTGTTTCACGCTGTACTTTTTTCATGTTTCCGTACTCTTTGTATAATAATACTATTCTGTTTTCAAACTCGTCTAGTTCTATCATAAACTGCTCGGCTGCTTTGATTAGTTTTTCTGTTTTGTTTTCATCGGTACTGAATACTGGTATTGCGTGTTCGTTCCTACGTGTGTACTTGCCTACTATTCCATAACGTGTACTCATGTTTCTTGCAGTATTATAATACCATAAATTGAACTGTTGGTAGTTAGGTAGTTTTGTTTCTTCAACTGATAATATATGTAAGCACATTTCTTGATACAAGTCCTCGAAATCTGAAGGGCTTAATTTACGGCACACCCTTTTGTACGCTTCATCGTTTAATACCCTGTTCAAATGTTCGTTCCTTATGCTCACTTATATATTCCTATTAGCTGGTTAAACCATATCCTTACACCTATTCGTTCATCGTTTGTTATTTTACTTTTATAAACTCTTTTCCACTCCCGTTTAGCGTGTTTGATGTTTGCCAGTGCATCCTTTAAGTCTTCAATACTTAACTTTAGATTGCGGTGTATGGTTAGTTCACGTTCAAGTCGGTCTATTACGTTAAGGTTTTCCAGTGACTTGTGATAGTGTGCGATGTTTCCTGATAGGTGAGTGTTGCAATAATCGCATTGCTTCCAAATGTTTAGTAAGTTAAACCGCAACCATGAGTGACCGCCTGCGTGATAGTAATGGCCTGCATGGTATTTGTCACGTTTCTGACCGCATGAAATACAGTTAAAGTCTTTATCTATTTCACGTACTATTGTGTTCACGTTGCGCTGAAGTATCTTAATGTAGTCTGCTTTGGTTAGTACATCAGACTTTTTTAGCTGTTTTGGTTTTGACAAATTAATAGCACAATCCCAGCCGCACACTTGCTGAAGTGACCTAAACGGCTGAAACACCTCACCGCAACATTTACACTTTTTAGCCTTCAAACTTTTCACGTATAGCCTTTTTCATCCCTGACAAACCACCGTGTTTTTCAATAAGTGAGTTCGATAACATGACTGGTACTACTGACCGCTTTTCGATGTGTTGTTTTGGCTTTCGCCCTCTTTTGCTTTTTGTTTTATTTTCCATTGTTGTATGTTTCGTTGTAGTATTGTTCTGCTTGTTTGGTTGCTTCCATTTCTAATGGGTGTATAAGTCCCATTAAATGTGAATCCATTATTTGCTGCTCAAACATTTTATTGGCTTGTTCAATTACATCCATAACAGATGAACCACTTTCATTTGCTTCGTTTATTACTCTTTGGTAATTTCTTGTTTTTTGTAATTGACTTATTAACCAATCAACGGCTGTTTGTTTTGTTTCCATGCTTGCAAATTTAATTACATTGTAAATTGAAATTCACGCTGTGCATAACTAATATTTCGGCACTTACTTTTATTCGCTGCCAAATTTTAGTCAATAACAAACACACACCCGTCAATATGCAGCGTTATTAGCTTACCGTTTTTTATGCGCTTGTAAACGCTCTGTACACTCACACCTTTACTCTTTGCGTAGGTCGATATGGTTACAGGTTTAAAGTGTTCAACCGCATCGTATAGACGGTTTAAATCATTCAACCCGTACACAATTTCATCTGCCTGTATTTCAATGTGTTTATTCATAGGTGCAGGAAGCGAGTAGTTATGCGTAATTTTGGTCAGCATCTCGGTAATTAAACAAAAACTTGACAAGTTCCTCAAACTTTTGCTTATTGACAATTAGTGTCTGGCCTGCATCGCTTACAATCAAATCATTGTATATTTTCTCAAACTTTTTACGCTTTATAAAGCTATCAACCATTTGCCTTTCACAATGTAAATCACCACTCCACATTTCGGCAGTTTTATACTCTAATGCTACTTCACGTGCAAATTCAGCCACTAATTCCTTTGTCCAATAAAAGTATGGTTCTTTGTGAATGTCATCACAAGTTTTTGTTTTTTCTTCTTCGTTTGTCATTTTATTGTTATTTAAAATTTATTAATAAAAAACTACGCATAACAGCGGTTTGGCAAAAGCTGCCAGAAAGTTTTGTGCGAAAATTAAGCATCCGTTAGGCAGCCTTCGTCAAGCCGCCAAACGTTATCGGCAAGGCTAATAACCATCACCGACAAATACTTTATCAATGTCAATTCCAAAGTATTCGCAAAGGTCATTCATCCATATTGCAACATAACCGTTCAATAAACGAATGACAAGACCACCATCATCAGCATTGTAGTCTTTGACCAGTTTACAAAAATCTTCCAACTGAAAAACGTATGGGAAAATTAAAATGTCTGGCGTACCTTCATTGTCTTGTCTGTGCCACTCAATGGAATTGTCATTGATAAATTTGTAAAGTTCTAATTCTGTCATTTTGATTAAAATTTGCAGAAGCCCAGCCGATAACAGCCATTTTGCGTAATGGCAGGTAACGTGCTTGCTTCAAGGTTTGTAATTCTATTTAACATTTGTGCTTGTTTGAAAATTTGTGCATCTAATCTGCCACTACGCAAAGTGGCAAAACGTTATGGGCAATACTACGACACTGCAAACAATGACGGTTGTGCCTTGATATTATCAGTTCGTTTGTTTCCATAATTTACGTGTTTTTCGTTTATTTCAAATCCTATAAAGTTTCTATTTTCTTTTATTGCCATTGCACACTCTGTTCCACTTCCAGCAAAAGGAACTAAAATAAGGTCGTTTGGTCTGCTACTTATTAGTATTATTTCCCTTGTTAGTTTTTCAGGTTTTGGCGTGTCGTGTTCGTGGTTTCCAGTTTCATAGTTTGGTATTCTAATCACATCACCATAAAAGCGTTCATTATTAAACGGTCTGCGTAGCACTTCATATTCCTTGCGTAGCACTTCATATTCCTTGCGTAAATAAGGATAGCACCACTTTTGCAACTTTTCATACATTTCTTTTGTTAGCATCGTTGGTTCTGCTTTATCTAAACTCAAACAAGCCGAAGCAACACCACCGCCATTTGTTGCAGTTCCTAAAGCTTCATTTACTTCTTTCAATACTATTTTGCCTTTTGCCTTTGTTATTTCTGCTCTGATATAATCCCTAATATGATAAACACATTGCGTTAAATTATACGTTTCATTGCTATACATCAGTAATCTTTCAGTAAGTGGTGCAAAGGTTCGCAAATCGGTATTAAATCGTATTTGTTGCTTATGGTCGTTTGTATTTTCCCATACTAAACTATTCAATAGATTAAAATGCTTATCAAAAATGATTTGAGCATAAGCAATATTTTTAGCATCTCCATACCAATAAAGCGTTCCATTGTCTGCTAAAACTCTTTTACATTCTATTGCCCAGCGTTCTACATCAGCAAGGTAATCGTCAAAGGTTTTCCAAACAAAGTCAAAATCTCCTTTTACTTTGTAATATGGTGGGTCTGCAATAATCAACTGAACCGATTTATCAGCAAGTTTATTATTCATCCAGTCATCGTGATATATTTTGTTTACTTCCATTTTAAAATCTCGTGTTAAATACCGTACTGCCCATAACAAGGGTTTTGCAAAAGCAGGGCATTAGTGGTTTATTGAACATTTGTGCTAATATTAAACATTGTGCTATATTTGAACTTTCGTGCCTTGAAGCCCTGCCTTCGCAAAGCCCCGAAACGTTATACCATATCGGGTGTAAATACTGTTAATCAATGCCATATAATACCTTATAGGGTATAAACCAATGCAAATATATATTTTATTTCAATTAAAAAACTATTCAAAGCCGATATTTTTTTTCAACTTTTCCACTTCATCCGATAATTCTGCTGCTTTAATCTGTAAATCAAAGTGTTGACGTTCCAGTTCCTTGTATTTGAACCTGTGGTAAATCTCCCCGAAGTAATATGCTGCGTACACGTTATGTATTTCTTTTAGCTTATTTAAGCGATTTTGTGCGGGCTGTTTGTCTTTCGCTGCCGAGTTGATTAGTATTGCCTGCATCTCATCAATAGTGGCTGTAAAGTCAAATAAATAGGCAACGGTACTTTCTCTCTTTTCGTAGTCATCAAGTAGTGAGTAGACGTTTAAAAGGGTGTTTATTGTTTCTTGATATTTTTTGTCAGTATGTTTACTCATGTTAAAATGTAATTATGTTTTCGTTTTTCTTGTATTTTTCTGCATCCCCAGCCCACATTATTTTGTTGTTGTAAAATTCTACATATCTAGATTTTTTCCACCAAAATTCCATCTCACCTATTACTGCCCCAGCTTTGCCTATTGTATCGGGCTTAACCTTTGAAAAGTAAATATCAACTAACTGTCCTTCGATATTCGGTTTATCTACTGTTATTATTGTTTTGCCGTTTGCAAACCATGCGCCACCACCTTTTATATCATAGGCCGTTGGTATTCTGCGTTTGCCACCCTCACCTTGTAATTCTGTTTTTGTTGCGTGCGCAATAGTAATTATGTGCTTTTTGCTTTGCTCTGCTATTTCATTTCGGTAGCTTAATACATAATCCAAGTATAAGTCTTCACGCCCCACGTACTGATGATAAAGGTTTTTCCAACTATCGAGTAGTAAACCATGCACACCTCCTGAATTATCTTTATACTCTGCCATAAACTCCCAAAGTGATTGCGGGGTTATCGATTCTTTATAATCGCTTTTACCTAATATCAAAAAGTGTTGGTCTATCCATGAAGCTGCAAGCGAAAGTTCATGCTCTTTTATAGAATTTTCATAACCCCTGAATGAGCGTTTGTAATATTTAGTAATTAGCTTACGCCTTATTTCATTGTAACTACCAACGTCAGGTACATACAACATAAACCTTTTACCAAATGTTTCAGCCTGAAAAAATAAAATCTCAAATGCAAATTCTGTTTTACCGCTCGAAGGGAATCCAGTAATATCGGTTACACCATCGTCTGCAAACTTCCAATATTTATCTACACATTCAAACCCAGACGAACTAATACCAGCCCCGCCTGTTTTGTGGTAGTTTTCAAAGTCCTTTCGCTTTTCGTTATATTCAATTACTTTTATACTCATTTTTAGAATTGGCTTTGAAATGCTTTAATCTTTTCTGCTTTTTCTTGCTCAAGTGTTTTGGCTTTTTGTATTTCATTTTCAGGTTTAAACCAAACTGATTGTATTTTCTGTTTCCAGTTTAATATTTTATCTCCTTTTGAATCATGCCAATCTGCTTCGTTATAATACCTAAATGCTTTTATAGCTATTTCTTTTCTATAACCATTATCTATAAAATAATTTATAACTTCATTTTCATTTTCAGGTCGTATAACTTTTGTACGTTTTTTCTTTGGTATTGTATTACTATTGCTTTGAGATTGCAATGCAATTGTATCGGTTTGTTTTACAATTGTATTTTTACGCTTTAACCATGTTTCTTTAGCAGCCTTACTTAAGTTGGTACTTTTTACACTCCTTTTTGCCATTTCCTGCATTAACCTTTCATTGTAAAAACCATCTTCACACTCAATAAATTTTGAGCGTATAATATCGTGCGTTGATACCATAGAATTAAACGTAACTTTATCTATAATACCTCCGTGCTGATGTTGTGAACATAACAAACGCATATATATACCAATCTGTTCGTTTGTCATAAACATTGTACCAGTTAAAAAATCTGATGTATAAAATAAAAATGCAGGGTCTTTCATGTGTTTTTGTTACTTAAAATTCGTAAAACTTCGGCAGCTGATTCTTTTCTATTATTCTTGAAGTCAATAACAAATTTGTAAGTATTGCTATAATCTACTTCAGGATGTATGTGTTTCGAGTATTCAATTAACTCTTTAAGCATTGCATCTGTAAACCAATATTTTTTAGATAAATGTACAAACATTGATTCATCTGCATTACGCTTTAAATAATTTACGTCAATTTGATAATCATTTTTAACGTTTGGGTATATAAACCCTTTTTTAACTGTAAAGTAATTTAGTTTCATAAAAATAAAAACGCCTCATTGCTTTCTCTGTTTTGACACAGCCTACGAAAAAGGCCAACAGGTACTCGCAATAAGGCGTTAAAAATTCGATTCATTTTTCGTTTATTATTCGGTAGGGTGTCAAGCCTATTATTCCGATGTTGTGCTACAAATATACACTAAAACGGTGTACCTGTATCGCTTTTTTCTTGCTGTTTTTCCACAGGCTCACCCGTGCGACCGTTACCTACATAGATAACTTTTCGCTCCGCATTCGCATCGTACAACTGTACTGATACATTGTTACCAAATTTGTCGGGCTGCTCATTCACCCATACGTTAAGGCTTACATAGGTCTTACCGTTTGCGTTTTTTTTGAAACGTGGGTGGCCTGCTTTACTTTGTGCGTACAAGTCATCAAGACATACGCTGATGTTTAGTTTTTGTGGCATTACTTTTTACTCTTTAACTTGTACGACTTAAACTTCGTTTTCGTTTTCTCGTTCATGTGCCACGTGTCAATAATCTTTAACCCCTCATCTCGGAGTAGTGCGATTAACTTGTGGTGGTTTACTGAACCGATACCTGCACGTTTCTTTGTTTCTTTGTACACGGTGGATGCGGTTACTTCTTGTTTGTTGAGCAGCATCTCACGTACTACTTCAACTTGTGTTGGTTTGTTTTTCATTGGTTTTCTTTGCCGTCTGTGGCTGTTTGGTTTTCTTTTGATTGGTTAATGTGATTTACGATGTGCGTAAACAATTCCTGTGCATCTTGTACGCCTTTTACTTTGATGTGTATTACACCAACGTCAAGTGTTTCGTAGTTAGTAAATTCGATGTTTTCAATTTTCATTGTTGTTTGTATTTATTGGTGATTGATATTAATTCAGTTATTGAATGTGTAAGTTTATCCAGTATGCGGTCACACACCGAAACATCGTGCTGAATCCACACTTTATGCAGCTGCAAGTTTTCGGGGTAACGGTCATCGTAGCTTGCGAATATAGCCCCTTTTGCCTCGCTTAATAGTATGTTCAACTGGATTTGATAGTAGTACTCGGGCGCAACGTCCAGCAAGTCTTCAGGCGTTTCAATTTGTAGGTACTTTAAGTGCGTTGCGCTGTCAGGGCATTTCAACTCAACTATCAACTCTTTGTCAAGTATCAGCCCATCAGGTGAAGCTGCGATGTAGTCATTCGGTGCGTACAGTCCGAACTCGCTGACGCCAAAGTGCATTACATCGGGGTCGGTTAGTTCAAGTCCTAACTGCTTACAAAGTGCTGCAAAGGCCATCGGTTCAAGTTCTATTCCCCGCTCCATTGCGTTGTTTTGAAAGCGTGGTTTGCGGTGGCCTGTCAATAGTTCCGCTGCGACCTCGTTAATGTACGTTTTTGCGCCCACTGATAACACTTCGCCCTTCTTTTTAGGCTCTGTCATTAGTCTGTGAATTTGGCTTGCTGTAAAACGTCCTATGCGTTTTAATTGCCAGTCGTTTTCGGAGTTGTAAATAATTGGTAGTTTCATTTTATTATTTTATTGGTGTTGGAAATTCATCTCTTTGAGTATCGTATTTTAAAACATTTAGACTTTTACCGCTCACATAACAGTTCCACGTCTTAATGATAAATGCGTATCTTAGAATAGGCTGCATTTTTCTTAGTGATACTCTATCTTGCATTAGTTTATTTCTAAGTAAATGTATTACGTTGTTTGATACGTTTATCCCAGTAGATAATTCACTAAAAAATGTCGTTGCTTTATCTGGATTTAACTCATAAAAGTGTGCATAAAAACCTCCAATAATAGACGGCTGTAATAACTTAGCAAATGATACATACCACGCATAGGTTTTTTTCGCCACATCTTGCCAAAACTCTTCATTGTCATAATACTGATTTAATAACTCTGAATTGTTTAACCTGTCATGTTTTTGTATGTTGTACATCTTACCGCTTTTTATTTTGTTGTAAGTTGCAATTATTGAAGGTATGGAGTTATCGTGTTTTACGCCTGCAATCTTAAACACATCGCTTGCATTTCGTGAAGTTCCAGTGTCTAATACATCGAATATATTATCATCAAGTCCACGTGCAACTTGAAATATAATAGGAGTGTTTGATTTAATAACAGCCATAAGCCTATGTTGACCGTCAAGTATCTGCCCCGATTTTGATATTTTTATAAACTCGGCAGTGTTTTGTTTCCATAACCCTTTTTGCATATCACTTGCATATCGCATAATGATTGGTGATTTAGGCCTTCGGTTGTTTGTGTTACTTTCAAGTAAAGCCTTTGCCATTTGTGGCGTAATAAGTTCGGTGTTAAATGTTATTGTGTTCATATTATACTATTTGGTTTTTACGTGTTGTGAATGCGTGCTTAAATCTTGTGTTGGTGTGATAGTCAGGGTACAGCTGCCATGTTTCGTTTAACTCGGCCAGCGTGCTGCATTTAGCTAAATCTTCAGTTACTGAATCAAGTGTTACATCGGTTACATACGCTTCCTCGAATTGACGGTTAACGTCCGCACCGTACTTTTTACCTATCTTTTTTGCAGCGTTTTTTATCGCTTCAGCATAGGCTTTAGGTGCATTCATTTGTAGGGCGTTTTTCTTTTTCGTATCGTTAAACTGGCTGATACTTGCACCGCTATCCTGCATGATTTGCACCGCACCTATACCGTCATAATTTAGCCACTGCATAAGTACGGGGTGAAATACCTTAATACGTGCCGATACGATGTACTCGTTTAACTCCCTGCGCTCGCTCAATACCTCATATTGAACCAAACCGTTAAAGTCTTCACGTAGTTGGTTCTCGAGTATCCCGATTGGTATGTATTCAGCTTTGTTGTCAGGAGTTTTCTTTAGCCATTCCCGCATAGGTTGGCTGTTTAGTTTGGCTGTGAAATCTTGCAGTAAGTCCACAGCCCCAGTTTTAGTTAGTGTAGTTTCCATGTGTGCGAATATAATTTTAATTTAATTAATAATCTCAAAACCGCTAAACTTTTTTTTCGCTTCGTACTGGTCTGTGAAGGTAAATGTTTCTTTTATTCCCTTCCGTAAGTACACTACTTGGTAATACTGTTTGCATCTGCTTTCACGGTACAAAACATCGTAGTCATCAAAGTACTTTGCGGCAAGTGTATTATAATACAGCCTTGTACTTCGCTCCAAGTTTTCACGGTATTCGTATTCGAGTGTGCTTAACTGGTCGGTCAAGTACTCCCAGTTGCGCTTTATCTCGGACAATATCTTAAAGTCATTAACGGTTGACTGGTTTGAATTACACAGTTGAATCTGTGAGCTGTATTGCCTGTATGCTTCACGGCACATATCACGGCATTGTTTTAGTTTTTCTAATGGTGTCATTTGCGTTTTTGTTTTGAGTGAACTAATCTAATCGCCTGCTCGATTACAGGTCTGAAGGTGTTTGGATAGCTTAACGAATCTCGTATAGCATCCCTGCCATGTATTACCGTTGTGTGGTCGTAACCATTTAACGGCTCGGCTATTTCACGTAATGAGTAGTGTGTGTAAGTCCATGCAAGGTAGTAATATAAGTGTCTTGCCCGTACAAGTACGTTATAACGCCTGCGCTGTTTCAGTTCCAACACTTCAAGCCCGTTACATTCGGCTGCTATTTGTATCAACTTTTCAAGCGTTGGCATATCATTGTGAACTTTATACACGTCACTTGTTACATACATCGGTACTATTTCTGTTAATATCATGCTGCTTACTTTTTGTTGGTTTGACATAGGTACTTTACTTTACTCCTTTCTGACATCATTAACGTCATGCGGTCTGTTGCAGATAACTCGGGGTACACGTCCACCGTTCTGCATATTCGGAGTGTTGCCTGTTCCTTAAAAATGCGCTGCGCATCCTTAATCATTTTTATCGTTGCGTTCATGTTCATCGGTTATTTTAAAGCCCCAAAATGTAAGACCTATCATTAATACTGCGATACCGCATACTGCCATCCATATCATATCTTTTTGCTCCTTTCTAAATCGTTTTGTAACTGGTTAATAAATTGTTTGCAGCAATCGAGTTGCACGGCTTTGCTGATTACTTTCGCTTTCTCCCACCATTCTTCGAACCCGTTAAATTCCTCGATTAGTTTCTGTTCGATGTAGCGTTGCTGTTGATTGTAGACGTATGCGTCCACTCCGATAATTTGTGCGTCCATGTGTTTGTTTAATTAGTTGTAGTATTCATCGTAATCGTAAGGGTCAACACGTTCTATCTCCGTGCTGTCGCATTCAGGGCATACGGGGATTGTCTTTTCTAAATCTCTTGGGTCGAGTGGGTTTGGCATCCACTCCCGTGCGGGTGTGCCGAAGCGTGAACCGCAGTCTTGGCATTGGTAGATTGTCATAATATTAGTATTTATCGTTGTAAGTTTTTTCGATTAAATAGTGGCAATAGTTAACGGCTTCAGCGTGTTTTTCTGCATCGCTGTCGTCATTGAACCAATCGTATGCTTCGCTGTTGGTTGTGTGTGCTTTTACAAGCGTTCCGTTAACATAGCCCGATACTTGATACTGACCGTAGCCTGATTTACGTGCGATTCCTAAATCTGTGATTGTGATTGCTGTGTTCATGGTGTTTGTTGTTAATTGTTGTACAAAGATAAATACAGGTTCGATAACTGCAAATAAATTTCAATTAAAATTATATATATACCCGTAACTTGCTGAAAATCAGCGCAATAAAATTAACAAAAAAGGGGCATTACGCCCCAATTCTGATGAAAACTACCGAAAAAAAGTAAGCAAATATACTATAATAAAACAGCCCTGCAAATAAATTTACAAGGCTGTCAGCCCAAGTATTCTCTACAAGGGGTGGTTCAATGCAAATATACTACTTACGAATGATTATACAAGTATATGTATAATCAGCCAGACTCATTAGGCGAATCTGGCTGATTAGTACAATAGTTAGAGATTTTTTGATAGTATTGATCCACTTCTTAAAAAATCGCTAACACAACTGAAGAAAGAGAGTTTTCTAATAGTGTTATTAGGACACTTCTTAGATAAGTAGCCTGTTGAATTCTCTTTATCACGTCCACCGGTAGTTGCACTTACTAGTGGCCGTTTCTTTTTGTGTGTGCAAATATAATAAATAAATATTACAATGCAAATTTATTTTTTCAAAATTAAACCTATTATGAAACCTAAAAAAAATATAAAGTAAATAAACCAACGCACTTTATACACCATTTCAAAACTTGTTAATTCAGGGCATTTAATAGTGTGATAAACTGGTACGCTGATAGTCTTATATATCGTATCTCCTTCACATTGTCCGCTCAAGTACACGCTATCTTTTACACGTATGTACTTCACTTTTAGTTTTTCTTTTTCCAATACTACGGTATCGTGTGTTGTGTTAAACACCGTGTCGGCTTTCACCGTTTCGATGTACGTAGTGTCATGTACCGTAACCCTTTTTTCTACGGTTACTTCAGTTGTGCGGCAAGCGATTAAACTACTTACAATCGCAAGTATTACAAGGTTGTATTTCATGTGCTTTTTCTATTATTGTGTTCTCTATTAAAGTCATCGGATAACCTCCCCCAAACATTACGGTCATGCAGGCATCTAGCATCTCATGCGATGTGGCTTCGCTCACTACCAATACCTCTGACCTGTATTCTACATCCCCGTTATCATTGTATCTCTCAAGTATTATCTTTTGCATGGTTAATATATTACACCGTTTTGAATGGTTTTGTTTTCTACTCTGTACTCACCGCTCGGACTTAATTCAATATACGCAAAGCCGTGATTCCATTGGTTAATAGGTAGGTAGTCTGGGTGCAGGTCGCATAAACAACCTGTCGAGTATATGCTGTAACTCATACCTTTGTCAAACTCACGTCCATTTGCTACCGTTGTTTTGTGGAAGTGCCCGAATATAGCCTGTTTACCCAACGCCTTTTTACTCAAGTTAGCTGGGTTTTCACCGCCCGACTTCATAGGTAATTCGTGACCGTGCAATATAGGTAGTTTACCTGCGTATATATACTGCTTACTTTCTACCTCAATAATATTAAACTCATTAAACTTGCACAGGTCTGATAACTTAAAGTCCGATATAGCTAATAGTTCGGGTGCTTTTAGCATCAAGTACTTTTCAAGTCTCTGGTCATGATTACCTATTTTATAAATTATCAACGCTTTCGGGAACATATTACGCAACCCTTTTAGAAACACTTTAAGACAGTCTAATTCATAAGCTACATCTCTTTTATACGGGTTTTTTTCGTGT
>Ga0315900_10001597_pt1 | contig 36114 bp, 33 predicted proteins | sample LakEriMetagenome_FD_203521 | JGI IMG/M metagenome (GOLD analysis project Ga0315900, IMG submission 203521) | Freshwater fungal communities from buoy surface, Lake Erie, Ohio, United States - Buoy 12 MA114 | ecosystem: Environmental > Aquatic > Freshwater > Lake > Lake biofilm | place: USA: Lake...
AACATTATTTTATAAAGCAACCACAAGTGGCAGTTTGGATCATTGGAGTATTGATTATGTGCAGATTAAAAAAAGTTATGACCCAATCGACACCTTAGAAAATGATGTTGCCTTTGTTTATAAATCAAGTTCTTTCCTCAAAAATTATTCTGTCATACCTTACCGGCAATATAACAGTTCAATAGAACTGGGAACAAAATTTCGCAATTATTTTAGAAGCAATTTTGATTCTGATCAACAATGTAACTACCTATATAGTGTTAAAAACGAATTTGGCACGGTGGTATCATCTTCCCCTGTTTTAACATTTAGCGCAGGTATAAATCCTTTTACCAATGCTGGTTATTATGCGGGTAATGAGGCTACTCCTAACGTACCAACTTCTGCTTTTCCAAACACCTTTTCCGACTCAACTTTTTTTACTATCACTCATGTCGTAGATGTTAGTACAGACAATAAAAAAATCAATGATACCATTACTCATGTTCAGAAATTTTCTAACTATTACGCGTATGATGATGGTAGTGCGGAGCAGGGCTATTATTTAAACTCTTTTGGCGCCAAAACAGCCATGCGTTTTACCTTAAATACTGCCGATACATTAAGATCTGTTCGAATTTATTTTGACCCAATTATTGAAGGAGGTTTAATCCAATCTTCTACTTTCAGAATAAATGTTTGGGCAAATAATGGAGGCGTTCCTGGATTAATTATATATAAAGATAGTGTAATGAATCCTACTTATTTAATTGGCAGCTATAATAAAATACCAACTTACAAACTCAGCTCTTGTTTACCTTTGGGTGTTGGAACTTACTTTATTGGAATTCAACAAACAACCAATCAAAAATTAAACATTGGATTTGACAGAAACACCAATCACAAAGATGCTTTGTATTATGATATTGGCAATGGCTGGGTGCAATCTGCTATTCCAGGTTCATTGATGATTAATCCAGTAATGGGTTGTACCTATCCTGATCCAGTGGGGATTAAAGAACTCGAGTTAAAACAAAACATGCAGGTATTTCCTAATCCTGCTCAAAACACAATTACTATTAGTTATCCTGGCAATCAGTTGGAAGAATCAACTATTGAAATATTAACTTCATTAGGTCAAATCGTATACACAAAATCAATTGTTAGTAACGAAACGATTGATATAAGCAATTTATCCAATGGCTTGTATTTTATTCATTTAAAAGGCAATGGCCTAAACGTTAGCTCACAAAAGCTAATCATCTCAAAATAACATGACGGACGATATAGAAGAGGTTGAATCTGGTGAAGAAGAAAAGGAGCTTTACGAACACCATAACATAAAAGTTGAAAAAGGTCAAGTGATGATGCGAATCGATAAATTTTTAATGATTCGTATTCAAAATGCTACGCGCACTAAACTACAACAAGCTTGCGATGCCGAGTGTATTTTAGTAAATGGCAAACCAGTTAAATCGAGTTATAAAATAAAACCTCTAGATGAGATTTCTATTTTAATGACAACTCCTCCGCGCGATGTAGAAGTTTTAGCTGAAGACATTCCAATTAATGTAGTTTATGAAGATGACTATGTATGTGTTGTAAATAAAGAACCCGGTATGGTTGTGCATCCAGCTTATGGCCATTACACTGGTACTTTAGTAAATGCGTTGGCCTATCGTTTTAAAAATTTACCAACCTCTACTCAAAAAATTTCTGATAACTTAACCATTGAAAGACCAGGATTGGTTCATCGTATTGATAAAAATACATCAGGTATTATTATCATTGCTAAAACTGAATTAGCCATGACGCGTTTAGCAAAAGATTTTTTTGATAGAAACTTAGATAGAAAATATGTGGCCATTGTTTGGGGAGATGTGAAAGAAGATGCGGGAACAATTACATGTAACGTAGCTCGTGATTTAAAAAACAGAAAAGTAATGGCTTGCTTCCCTGATAGCGATCATGGTAAGCATGCTATCACACATTACAAAGTATTAGAACGATTTGGATATGTAACCGTTGTGGAGTGTAAATTAGAAACAGGTCGTACGCATCAAATACGAATACACATGAGGCATTTAGGTCATCCATTATTTAATGATAATGAATATGGTGGCGATCGAATTTTAAAAGGTTTATCAAGTAATAAATACAAACAATTTATTGAAAACTGTTTCGAAATTTTACCACGTCATGCCTTACATGCTAAAACATTAGGTATTACACATCCTATTACAAAAGAACCGATATTTTTTGATAGCGAAATCCCTGACGATATGCAACAGGTAATTGAAAAATGGAGAAAGTATTCTTATAAATTTGAAGAAGAGTAGTTACTCCTTTACCCACATAAAAACTTTGCCGTTATTTTTATATTGATCAAAATTTTTATCGCAAGTAATCACAAAAAAATCTATAAGAGGTAAAATGCCAAATACACCTCCTAAACTGGCAATGTAAGCAACTGGCACATAAGGCTTAGTTCCTAAATAAATTCGATGAAGTCCAACCATTCCAAACGGAAAAGGAAAGGCCAAAGCTGCTGCTGTAATTTTTTTATTAAGTTTCTGTTTTTTGCGAAATAACTGAAAGATGGGATTTGGTTGTTTGTCTTCAACAGATAATTGCTCAGAACAAATAACGGTTGAAGTACTGTCTAAATAATAAATAAAAACAGTTTGATTAGAACGCATGTTGAGTGCAACTAAAAAACAAACAATGGTTCCAAACAATTTCATGTGTTATTCTTGTTTCAACAATTTAATATCCGAAATTAATTTTAATACCGCTACACTATCTGTACCATCATACATACCGCGAATACGTTTTTGTGCATCCACTAAAATAAACAATTCGCTATGTAAAAATCCTTCGGCGGTTCCATCATCTTCTAGCGCATTCACTAAATAACTATATCTAGCCATGTCATAAATTTCTTTTTTATTACCAGTTAATAAATGCCACTTGTTTTTTGCGGCGCCATAGATTTGAGCATAGCCATTTAAAACTTCAACCGAATCATTTGAAGGGTTTACCGTGTGTGATAAGATAAGCACATTTTTATCACTTTTAAAAGCGTTTTGTACATGCACTAATTGCGAACTCATTTTAGGGCAAATACTTTGGCAAGTAGCAAAAAAGAAATCAGCTACATAAATTTTGTTTTCTATAGTCTTTTCTGATACCGTATCATGATATTGGTTTACAAAAGAAAAAGACTGCACAGTATGATAAATAGTGTCTTTGCCGTCAACACCCGCTAACTTTTTTTCTCCAATAACAGGTAATAACAATTTTTTTGTTTCTTGCTTAGATGTATTACAAGCCCAAAAAGCAGCTACTAACAAGATTGATATAATTTTTAATTTCATTTATTTACTTTCAATTTTATTTGTTTTAAGCATTTGATCTTTTTCTTCTTTTAATCTCAAATGCTGATATTCTTCTGTTAATCTTTTTATTTCCGATACATAACGTGCATCGTAGTACCCTCTTATATGTCTGTTTTTATCTACTAATACAAAAAAACTATAATCAATATAAATTGGCTTTTCTTTAAAATAAGATAAATTTAAACTATCAAATGAAGATGTATCCCAATATAAACTTAATATGTTTTTATTATCAATCGATAACTTTTCCATTTCTCTCAAGCATGTTGAGTCGTTTGGTCCGCTGCAAGGCGTAACAATAACAAAAGGAATTAACTTAATTTTGTCTTTTTTGTATTGCGCATATTCGCTTAAGCCAGCTAAACGATAATTATCTTTTTTATAACTCTGTTTAATAAAACACACAGCATATAGTGGAAAAGCAACTGTATCTAACTCGAATGATTTTAGGGCATTAACAGTATCACTATTAGTTGGCAGACTTTTAAATGTAGAACTTGCTTTATAATATACAGTATCTTTTCCTATAGCAACTTTTGGCCCATAATATGGCAGTTTTCTAGAGTTTATGGTTGTGAACTCTAATATGATTTTAAAAATAGCAGGTAATAATAATATGACAAAAAAGATGAGTTTTTTATTTTTCATGGGTTCGGTGTTATCGTTTAAAAATCCCTTTTTTTCATACTTTCATTTATTTTTTCAGTCAGCCTATCTCTAAATTTTTGCTTATGAGATGGTCTCATTCCAAGCAATGGCAAACGATCATTATCTCCATCATTATAAACTAATTTTAAAGATATATTTGATTTACCATCTATCGCTTTAGCGTCTAAATAATAAAACTCTTTATTGTAAAGTAAAGTCTGTTTGATTTCGAATCTATCTTCATACACTACTGCATATGGATGAACTATTAACCATAAGGCTTGCAGGGTTAAAGTTAACCCTGGTATTCCAACGGCAGATCCCCAAGGGTTGACATCAATTAACATTTTTATGGCTAGCCAATCAAGCCCTAAGGCTGCTGCAGTCACTATAATTACTAGTAAAATATTACGTTCAAAATACTCTTTTGGTTCTTCGTCCTTGTTTTTCACAGCGTAAAGTTAAAAATTAAAGTACTTTAACTTTTGTTTATTAAATATATTTTTTATACTTGTGTATAAGAATTACTAATTTTTGTAACGTTTTGTAAATTATCACGTTACAGTAATAAACTAAACACGATGCTCAAGACATTAAGACATACATTCCACAGGGCGCTATTCGTGTCTGCTTTGGCTACAGGTAGTTTGTTTGCTCAAAACACTCTTACCATGACTGACAATCCAGTGGCGGCAATGCTGGATAGTTTGGCAAACCAAAAAGTACTTGAAAAAGCTTTAGCAAAACCTGTTTACCCAAAAGTAAATAAGTATAAATATACTCCCGACAGCGTTCCTCGTTTCGAAGATTTCGTTTACGAGAGTCGTTTGGCAAAATTAGACGCTAATTCTCCTTTTGATTTAGTATATAACCCACATGTAAAAGGGTTTATTGAGTTATATGCTGTTCGTAAACGCGAATTAGTGAGCCGAGTGATGGGATTATCTCAATTATATTACCCAATGTTTGAGGAAATTTTTGATAAACACAATATTCCTTTAGAATTAAAACATTTAGCTGTTATCGAATCTGCTTTAAATCCTTGCGCTCGCTCAAGATGCGGAGCTACAGGTTTATGGCAATTTATGTATCCTACTGGAAAAATGTACGGATTAAACGTAAACTCCTATATAGATGAGCGTTCAGACGTATACAAAGCAACTGAAGCCGCCGCAGAATATTTAAAAAGCTTATATGGCATGTTTGGCGATTGGCAAATGGTTTTAGCAGCATACAACGCTGGACCTGGCACAATTAGCAAAGCTATTAGACGTAGTGGTGGCAAGAAAACCTATTGGGAAATTCGCCCCTATTTACCTTTAGAAACACAATCCTATGTTCCAGCCTTTATTGCAGCCAATTACGTGATGAATTATCCAACTGAACATAATATTTATGCCTCTACTCCTCGTAAAACATACTTTGAAGTAGATACTGCTGTGGTAAAAGAATCGATGTCTTTTGGACAAATTTCGGCGGCTTTAGATATCTCTGTTGAAGAAATTGCTTATTTCAATCCTCAATACCGTAAAAGTGAAATACCAGCTGGTGGAAATTGTTTAACACTTCCAAAAGCAAAAATTGGGGCGTTTTTATCAAACGAAACTGAAATTTACGCTGCCATCAAGTCTCAAAAATTAGTCGCTTCAGAAAGTTCATTGGCGGTAAAAGAAGTTCAAAAAACGCATACAGTAAGAAATGGCGAAAAATTAAGTACCATTGCTCGTAAATATGGAGTTACAGTGGCTGATTTAAAATCATGGAATTACATTGGTAAAAAAGGAATCAGAGCTGGTAAAAAATTAGTAGTGTATGTGAAACAAGATGTTGCTTCTCCAGTTTCAAATGTTGCAAAATCTGATGCTCCTAAAGACCCACAAACAAACGTTGCTGTTAAAGCAAATCCTGATTCTACTACTAAATTAGCTGATAACTCGACTAGCGATGTTAAAATTCATAAAGTGAAAAAAGGGGAGACTTTATACGGTATTTCAAAAAAATATGGTATTAGTATTGATAAGCTTATTGAAATAAATGGCTTAAAGAAAAATCCACAGTTATTATTAGGACAAAAAATCAAATTAGTTTCTTAAAAAATTCAAACCCTCTGATAATCAGAGGGTTTTGTTTTTATAGCCGTTGTAACTTTATCCAGTTCTAAGGCGTCTTATGAATAATTAAACTTGACAGTAGCAGAATATAATCAATGTGTAGATAGCTACTCCGATTCTTTATACCGCTTTATTTTAAAGCATATTAAGGATGAAGATGTGGCTAAGGATATTGTGCAAGACACATATGAAAAGGTATGGCGTAAAGTAAACGATATTGAAAGTACAAATGCCAAATCATATATGTTCACGGCAGCTCACCACACATTAGTGGATTATACCCGAAAAGCTAAAAAACAAGGTGATTATACCGAAGCTGTAGAAAGTAGTTTGAAACATGAGAAACATTATTCTGATATAAAAGCTGTTTTAAATATGGCTTTGGATAAATTACCTGAAATACAAAAAAGTGTTGTTTTACTGAGAGATTATGAAGGGTATGATTATGCAGAAATTGGAAAAATTACCAATTTAACTGAAAGCCAAGTAAAGGTTTACATATTTAGGGCAAGAGCTTTTTTAAAAAATTACATAGGAAAATTAGAAGTAGTGATTTAATGGGACAAATTAATATACATAATTATGAAGCGTATTTGTTAGATTTTTCGGAAGGAAATTTGACGAATGAACTTCAAGTGGAGTTGGAATTATTTTTAATTCAACATCCAGAAATAGATATTAATTTATCTGAACTCTCTCTCACTTCAATAAATGAAGAAACAATCACATATACAAACAAAGCTAATTTAAAAAAAACAGAAGCAGATTTAATTTCTGAAACACAATTCATATCATACATTGAAAATCAATTGCCTGAAAATGAAAAATTAGAATTAGAAAATAGTTGTTCTGTAAACCCGCCACTATCAAAAGAATTAGCTCTGTTTAAAAAAACAATTGCTGTAGCTGATTCTTCTATTATTTATGAAAATAAAAACGAGTTAAAGCGTAAGCCTAAAGTTATTTGGTTTGATTTTTCAGTAGTTCGCTATGCCGCTGCCGCTTGTGTATTATTTTTAGTAGGTCTATTTTTTCTTTGGCCATCAGAAAATGCAACGCACACAACTATAGCTAGTAAACAAAATAGAGAAGCAATAAATAATAAAAAAGAATCTATTTTACAAAACACGGTTGCTATAACTAATCCTAATAACCAAACAGAAGATGTTATTAATACACCAAACAATATTATTAAACAGCGTTCTAAGCTTTTGGCAAACCAGTTAACACATAGCAAAACGGAAACCCCAATTGAAAAAGATAGCAGTAAACAATCGCCTCCAATAATCGCTAATCAAATTGAGGAGCCGCGTATTGTTTTACAGACTAATAAAGAAGAACAATCGTTAAATAGCACAATTGTACAAGTTATTACCGAAAATGATGAAGACGTTGCGGTGGCGACATCAGAAAAAAAGAAAACTGGTATTTGGGCAGCAGCAAGCCGAGCTCTAAAAAATTTAAATCATGCTGGTGTTAAATCTGTAAATGGTAATGAAGAGGATCGTAAAAGCGAATCGTCTTATGCTCTTACTTTAGGCGGTGTTCGCATTACACATAAAGCTGGATTATAAAGTAGGATAAAATGCGCTTTCGATATGTTCTATTTTTAATTCATTAGGGTTTTGGATAATGGAGATGATATCGAACCTCGTTTCCCAAAAAATGTTATTTTCTTTTATATAAAAATCTGCTGCTTTGATGAGCTTTTTTTGCTTGGATTTAGTGACAAATTCTTCTGGTTTTCCAAAAAAATCATTGGCTCTTAGTTTTACCTCAACAATCACTAAAGTGTTGTTAATACTGGCAATAATGTCAATTTCTAGGTGAATATGCCTCCAGTTTTTTTCTAATATATGATACCCGTTTTTTACCAGAAATTCAACTGCAATTTCCTCCCCTTCGTTTCCTTTTTGCGTATTATTTGGCATAATTTTTATTTGTAACTAAATTATATTATTTTAGTGTAAAATTTAAACCACAAATTAAATGAATAAAATTAAATTATTAGTAGCAAGTCTTACATTATCAGTGATGGCTATTGCTCAATCTTACGAGGGAAGTATCGAATTTAAGATGGAAACAGCTAAAGATACAACCACTAACATTTATTATGTAAAAGGTAATACTGTAAAATTAGATCAAATTGGTCGTAAATCTGGTAAAGTTGAAGGGAGTTTTATCTTTGATATCGGCACAAACGAAATAAAATATGTAAACCCTGTTCGCAAAATGTGGGGAGAACACAAAAGCGAAACAGCTCCTATGATTAAAGGAACTTGCGTTTCTTCAAAAGGAACAAATACAAAAATGGTTCAAGGACAAAAATGTACTGAATACATTGTAAAAAATACAGAAGAAAATACAGTAATTACTTACTGGATTATTTCTGGTAAATATGATTTCTTTGCGCCAATGGTAAAAGCTTGGAATAGAAAAGACAAACAAAGTGTTTACTTTAATCAAATTAAAGATTTACCAAAAGGATCTATGCCTTTATTGTCTGAAGAAAAATCAATTTCTGATGGAAAAACAATTAGTAAATTAGAGGTATCTAAAATGACTAAAGGTGGAATAGATGCCTCTAAACTTTCTATACCTTCAGATTACAAAAAATACGAATCAAAATAATTTTTGAGATTTTATAAGAAAAGCCGTTGCGTTATCGTAGCGGCTTTTTTGTTTTAACCTAACTTAACAAATTACTTCGGTTACTAAAACACGAGTTGTGGCATCAATAATAAAATCCACAACCTATGAAAAAAATCACTTCCAATTCAATAAAACTATCAGGTATAGTTTTAGTTGCTACACTTACTTTTTTTTCTTGCGGCGCTTCAAGAGAAGACATGTCTAATAATGAAGAAAAGGCTAAAGTTTTTGCTGATTCGGTTTCTACTGTTATTCAAAATATTAAGCAGCCAATACTAAAAGAAGATAGTAATAGAACTTTTTTAAGAACCGCAGATTTGTCGTTCAAAGTAAAAGATGTAAAAACTGCTACGTTTGATATTGAGCGTATAGTCAATGAACATCGTGGTTATGTTACTTCATCCGTATTAGAAAGTGATGTAAGTTATAAAACGTCTACTAGAGTTAGCAAAGACAGTATGTTAGATATTATCAATTATAAGGTTCATAACAATATCGTTTTAAGGATTCCAAATACAGAGCTCGATAAAACATTAACTGAAATATCAGCTTTAATAGACTATTTAGATTACCGAAAGATTAAGGCAGAAGACGTTACTAAAAATTTTCAAGCTGCTAAATTGTCTGAAAATAGATTTATAAATCATAAAAAACGTGTAGAAAAAACCATTGATGTGAAAGGTAAAAAATTAGATCAAATGACGGAAGCCGAAAACGATTTGTTGGTAAAGCAAGAGTTGGCTGACAATTCAAAAATAAACACCATGGAATTGGCTCACGACGTTTCATATAGTACAGTTTCGATTAATATATACCAAAAAGAAACAACCAAAAAAGAAACCTACGCATACACTATGCCTGTTGAACCATATACGCCAAACTTTGGCTCCAAGTTCTTAACATCACTTAGCGATGGTGCATCTATTTTTGGTGAAATTATTTTGTTTTTTGTCAAACTTTGGCCAATCGCCCTTTTAGTAACAGGTATTATTGCATTAATAAAACTAGTATTACGACAAAAATGGTTCGCATAATATTTAATGAATAACTAGAAATGCATTACAAACTAATTGCCTGTGTTATATTAAAAAAACACAGGCAATTATATTTAACGCTTACACATTACCATCCAAGCCATTAATCCTATTGAAATCTCTAAAGCTTTTTCATCAATATCAAAAGTAGAGGTGTGAACGCCAGATGTAATACCTTTTGATATATTTCCTGTTCCTAATCTAAAAAAACAGCTTGGTACTTCTTGAGAGATATACGCAAAGTCTTCGGCGGTCATACGCAATGGTAAATCTTCTACATTCTCTTTTCCTAAATAGTCTATCGCTGCTTGCTTGCAATCTTTAGTTACCTCAACATCATTCGTTAAAAATGGATACCCATCCATGATATTAATATCGGCCTTTGTATTGTATTGAGATGAAATTGTATCTACGATTTCTTTGATTTTTGATTTTACTTCTTTTCTCCACGCTTCATCCATCGTGCGGAAAGTTCCTGCTAAATAAACGCTTTCAGGAATCACATTTGTTGCGCCTTTCCCTTCAATTTTTCCAAAAGCAATCACCGTTGGAATATTGTTTTGTGAATTTCTAGCAACACCTTCTGCATCTATCACATATGGAAACTGTTTTTCTATCTCCGTGATTATATGAGCTGCAACAACTAAGGGATTATTGTACTCTCCTGCCATCGCAGCGTGCCCTCCTTTGCCTGTAATAGTAATGTGCAGCTCATCGGTACTAGCCATATACATGCCTTCTCTAAAACCAACTTTACCAACTTCCATACTTGGAAACACATGTTGTGCAATAGCTAAATCAACTTTTGGATTTTGTAACACCCCTTCTTTAATCATTAGTGAGGAACCTCCAGGTAAAACCTCTTCACCTGGTTGAAACATGATTTTTACTGTGCCTTCAAAATTATCTTTTAATTGATTTAATATAATAGCAGTTCCTAAGACTGAAGCCGTGTGAACATCATGTCCACATGCATGCATGATCCCTGGATTTTGAGATTTGTAATCCACATTGTTTTTTTCTTCAATAGGCAGGGCATCTAAGTCGGCACGTAACAAAATAGTTTTTTTTGATGGATTTTTTCCCTCAATGATGGCTACTACGCCTGTTTTTACAATTCCTTTTGTATACTTTATGTGATGCTTATCTAAAATTGAAGAAACATATTCAGACGTTTTAAATTCCTGAAACGATAACTCAGGGTATTGATGTAAATGTCTTCTAAACAAAACAACCTCTTTAAAGTATTGCTGCGCTAAATGCTTTATTTGATTAATCATTGACATGGCAATTATTCTAATTTTCCTTTAGCTTGTATAACGCTAAGCTTATCCAAAACTTTGTCGTAGATAATTTTTAGTTTCTTCGGATGTCTTGTATAATAGGCAAGAGAAGAATCAAATTGAATTTTATCAATATTATTATCCTTAAGAGGATTAAATAAATATGTTGAATCAAATTTTTCACCGGGAATAGATTTCACATTAATCCCAGATGCTCCCTCTGCTAAATAAGCATCGGTTAAAATGATAATCATTTGTTCCTCACTCAAAACAGATGAGGGTGTTGTTTCGTCGATTTCGGCAGTTGGTTTACACGAAAAAAATAAACACGAAACGATAAATAGTTTAATTAGGTTTGTATGCATTAAATGCAAAGTTAACACTATGTAGCACATTTTTAAATTGTTCGTGAGATTCGAACAAAGTAGCGTTTTTTGGCAGCTCAATTTTTTCACTTCGGTCAAAAAACACTCGTCCAGATACCATTATTTGAGAATTTGGGAAAGATTTACTCATATTGTTCAAGTATTCTTGCGCTGGAATCCCTTCGGGATTACTCGTAAATGTGGTTACAATAACATCTGGAGGCACCACATCTGCCACAGAAACTAAATCATTAAAAGGCACGGATTGTCCTAAATATAAACATTTATGCCCTTTTGATTTTACCAAAAAGTTGCAATACAATAATCCTAATTCATGCAATTCATTAGCAGGAAGAAATAACAAAAATGTTTTTGGATTAGCTAAAGGCTCAGGAAATAATCCATCGATACCTACAATTATTTTTTGTCGAACCAAATGAGAGATAAAGTGCTCTTGAGCCGGATTAATCATGCCTACCTGCCACATATTTCCAATTTGACGCATAAATGGAAAGACAATTTTTTCGATAGTACTCTCAAATCCAAAGTGAATAATGCAATTTGAAACTATTTTTTCGAATTTAGCTTCATTCATTTCCATCATACACATCACCAAGTTATCAATTTGGTCACTTTCTTTGGAATAATTATTTAATATAGATTGGGCTTGTTTTACAATTTCCTCATCAGGTAATTTGGCAATTTTGGAAATTTTAAATCCGTTATTATTTAGTAAAGAAATATTTAAAATGCGCTTTAAATCTTCTGAAGTATAATAACGAATGTTTGTATCTGTTCGTTCAGGCTTTAAAATACCATATCGTTGCTCCCATATACGTAAAGTGTGGGCTTTAATACCCGAAAGTCTTTCTAAATCTTTGATAGCATACTGTGTGGTCATGATACTTTTTCAGGAGTAACAAAGCTAAATGATTTTTGTTTAAAAATACTGACAAAAATCAAAATTTAGAATCAATTTAAGTGATCTAACCCGCCCATCCTTCTCTATCTAAGCTACGGTACTGAATAGCCTCTGCAATATGATTGGTATGAATGTTTACAGACGAATCCAAATCGGCAATGGTACGGGCTACTTTTAAAATGCGGTCGTAAGCCCTGGCCGACAAGCCCAAACGTTCCATGGCTGTTTTTAACAGACTGCTACTAGCTTCATCTAAACTACAATACGTTCTTAAATCTTTTGTCCGCATTTGAGCATTGCAATAAATACCGTCCGACGTTTTATAGCGCTCGGTTTGTAATTGGCGAGCTTTAATCACGCGCACTCTAATCTCTTTACTACTTTCGGCACTTTGAGCTTTACTTAATTCACTAAACGGAACTGGAGTCACTTCTACATGTAAGTCTATTCTATCTAGCAGAGGTCCTGAAATTTTATTCAGATATTTTTGTACAACACCTGGAGCGCACACACAGTCTTTTTCTGGATGGTTGTAGTACCCGCAAGGACAAGGATTCATACTTGCCATTAACATAAAACTGGCGGGATACTCTACGCTAAATCTTGCTCTAGAAATGGTTACAATTCGATCTTCTAAGGGTTGGCGCATGACTTCTAAAACAGTACGTTTAAATTCTGGTAATTCATCTAAAAACAAAACCCCATTATGCGCAAGTGATATTTCTCCAGGCTGGGCGTTCATTCCACCACCAACTAAAGCCACATCAGAAATTGTGTGATGAGGGCTTCTGAAAGGACGTTTAGTCACTAATCCCATTGTTTTAGTGGTTCTCCCAGCTACACTATGAATTTTAGTAGTTTCTAATGCTTCATCTAATGTTAAGGGTGGTAAAATAGACGGCATGCGCTTACTTAACATTGTTTTTCCTGCGCCTGGAGGTCCAATTAAAATAACGTTATGTCCGCCAGAAGCAGCAATTTCTAGCGCTCTCTTAATATTTTCTTGTCCTTTTACGTCGTTAAAATCAAATTCAATTTCATCTAAACGGGTTAAAAATTCTTGTTCTATATCAATCGTTGTTCTTTCTAAAGTGCTTGTTTCATTAAAAAAATCAATCACTTGACGAATAGTAGAAACGCCATATACTTCTAAACCATCCACTACTGCAGCTTCTTTAGCGTTTGTATCAGGCAAAATAATGCCTTTAAAACCTTCTTGTTTGGCTTTAATAGCAATGGGTAAAGTGCCTTTAATTGGGCGCAATTCTCCGTCCAGCGATAATTCTCCCATAATAATGTACTTGGATATTTCATCCGCTTTAATTTCATCAGATGCTGCTAAAATACCTACTGCAATTGTTAAGTCGTAAGCTGAGCCTTCTTTCCGAATATCAGCAGGTGCCATATTAATGGTGATTTGCTTTCCTGGAATTTTTAGTCCATTATTTTTTAACGCAGCGTCAATTCGCTGATGACTTTCCTTAACAGCACTATCTGGCAAACCCACCAAATAAAAATTTATTCCTTGTCCAATATGTACCTCCACTGTTACTGTTGTGGCATTGATTCCATGAACTGCACTCCCAAATGTTTTGACTAACATGTTAAATATTTTTTGCAAAATAACAATAAAAAGAAGCAGGTATTTGCTATAATTTGTAGCATTTTGTTTATTAAAGGGAGTTTTGAGCTATTAAAAATATATTATATATATTTTTATATGAGATAATATTAATTTTATTTTTATTATTGCAATAAAATTATTTGCCTTTACACCTCAGAAAGTTTATATTTATAACTCTAAACCAAAGCACAATGATTAAAAAAATACTTTTAGCTTTAACAATAAGTACAACAGCTGTTCAAATTCAAGCACAAACAGATGAACCAAGAGAGTTAAACTGTTACAATAAATGGTCGATTAAATTTGAACAACGAGGTGCCGATGAGGTGGAAGATGGTATTTATAATGATGTTATCATCACCTCTCGTGTTGGGGCTAAAGCAAATTGCTGGAGTGGAAAAGCTGAAGTGAGAAAGAAGAAACTAGTAAAGTTTTATATCATTAAAGAAGATAATTCAGAAGAAGAAGTGACTCGTACTTGGAAAAAAGAATTTGACAATAAAGATGTAGATATTATCAATGGCATCAGTGAAACAATGCTTACTGTTCACAATGAAATGATTAATGTTTTGTGGCCGAAAAAAATTAAAGCTAAAAAAGCAGCTTTGAAAAAAGCTCCTGAGCCAACAGATGACTAATGTGCTATTCACATAAGAAAAACCCGCAAACAGCGGGTTTTTTTATTACTCTTTAAATGGATTTCTCGGAACCCACTCTGTTGGTTGTAGAAACTGCATGAATGGTTTTAAAATAAGTTTTGAAACGGTGTTTTGAGGTTTAATATAACACAACAATTCGTGAGGCTTTGCGCCAACTGTTGTCTTAATTTCAGAAGCGGTGCGACCTAAATTAATTTTTGATTTTTGCATTAAAATAGCTTGCTCAATAAAGCTGTATAAAATAGTTTGATACAATTCAAACTCTCTATTATATACATAATCAAATCCTATATAATGTGCTTCTACTTCATTCTCCAAACAAAAACCACAAGCAAACGACAGCATTTTATCTTCTAAAAACCAAGCGTCTACATAAAACGAATTTGTATTGGCGTTTACCACATCTTCAAAATAATTTGAAGACAAATGCGCTAATTTAAATTTAGCTTGATTAAACACTTGAGTGTAGAGTGAATACATAGTGCTCTTATAGAAAGAGATCTCTTCATTCGACAATCTTTTCTTAGTTAAAGTAGAACTTGCGCTTAAAATTCGTTTTGCTCTATTTCTATATTTTTTAGAAAAACAATTAATGTACTCTGTTAGATTTGAAACACCTTTTGGTAAATCAATAATCATATTTGGTTCAACATTAAAATGTTTAAATCGTGAGCAATACCAACAATCTTTATCGCCAAAACCTTCTTCATAAAAATCTTTTACTAAAATAGCGGATATTTTTCCTCTTAGTTTTTCAGCTCTCGATACACAGTCAATTACTCCTTCTACTAGTTTAAAAACAGTTTTTTTACTGTTCACATCAATATAAAAACCATGTTCGCCACTAATAAAATTATTACCGCAAGTTACCAAACGCATGATAGTTTCGTCTTCATTGTGGTTAATATATCTCTGAAAAACAGAGGTTTTTTTGCTTTTCAATTCGGTAATTTGCTTTTCAATTAACTCCCCAAACAATGATGCTGGAAAATCATTAATTTGAAAGTAAACTACTCCAATAGGATTTTTTCTGTTATAGATGATTACGTATCTAAACCTAAAGTGTTCCGATTTTTCTTTATGTAATACACTTAAATAAGAATGTGATAGAAACACATTTTTATTATTTACTGCTTTTGTCCAGTCTTCTTGGGGAACATTTATAATTTCATCAAAACAGGTAAAAGTATAACTACTAAACAGTTTCCTGTTCGGTTTTAATATATTCTTACCTAATATTTTATCGCAGAGTGCAAACATTATATCGCTAATAAGGGGAAAATGTCATCAAACATCATTAAAACACTTTCATCAATAGAAAGTTCAGATGTATCAATACTATAAATCGCATGAGTTGGTTCTTCGAACGGATTAGACACTCCAGTAAATTCCTTAATTTCTCCTGAACGCGCCTTAGCATAATGTCCTTTTACATCTCTTATCTCACAAACATTCATTGGTGTTGAAATGTGATATAAAATAAAATGTTGCTCTCCTATAATGTTTTCTGCTAATCGTCGCAATTGATTAGTTGGTGTAATTAAACTACAAATTACTACCACTCCGCAACTACATAATTGTTTCGCTAATTCTGCTGTTCTTCTAATATTCTCCGTTCTGTCCTCCATACTAAAACCAAGACCCTTGTTAATACCTTGTCTTAATACATCTCCATCCAACACTTTCGTTAAAATTCCTTCGTCGTGTAATCTTCTCTCGAGTTCATACGCTAAAGTTGTTTTTCCTGAGCCAGAATAACCAGTCATCCAAATCACTAAACCCTTATGAGACAATAAATTCTCTTTATCAGCATTTGTAACCAACTCAGGTTGATTAGAAAATATGTTATTAGAATGGCTCAGATTATTGGAATTTAGAATTTAAAAATACAATTAAATATCTTACTTTTGAATTAAATAACCTGTTTTAATAAACATTAACATGGCATACGATTATAGACAAAGTCCAGTGGTTGACCAAGTAGGAATTGAAGAACGAGTGGCTCGTTTTAATACACGTAGTATTAAAAAAGGGAGTAAGGTTCAAGCACTGAAATTGGCGCTTAACATGATAGATTTAACGACTCTTGAGGGAAAAGATACCGAAGGAAAAGTAAAACAAATGTGCTACAAAGCCATGCATCCACATTTAGCCTTACCCGATTTGCCAACTACTGCAGCAGTTTGTGTTTACCCAACCATGGTAAAAACAGCTAAAGATGCTTTAAAAGGAAGCAATGTAAAAGTGGCATCGGTTTCTACGGCTTTTCCTAGCGGTAATTCCACGATGCAAATTAAATTATTAGATACAAAATTAGCATTAGACAATGGTGCTGATGAAATTGATATGGTAATTAGCCGTGGAGAATTTTTAAAAGGTAATTACAGTTTTGTTTTTGATGAAATTGCTGCTATCAAAGATTTAACTCACAAATATAATGCACGATTAAAAGTGATTTTTGAAACAGGTGAAATTTCTACTTTAGATAACGTACGCCGTGCAAGTGATATTGCTATTTATGCTGGGGCTGATTTTATTAAAACATCTACTGGTAAAATTGGCGTAGCGGCTACCATGCCTGTTACATTAGTAATGTTAGATGCTATTAAAGACTATTATTTTAAAACAGGCATACAAGTTGGCATGAAGCCTGCTGGCGGCATTAGCACAGCAAAAGGCGCTTTACAATATTTAGTGATGCTACACGAAACTTTAGGTAATGCTTGGTTAGACAATAAGTGGTTCCGCTTTGGAGCAAGCTCTTTAGCTAATGATTTAATTTTACAATTAGAAAAAGAAGCGAAAGGCATATACTATAGTAAAGATTATATTTCAGTAGATTAAATCTAACCGCAGAGAACGCGGAGTTTTTTGCGCAAAGAAAAGAAGAAAGAATTAAAAACATATTGCCCTCTGCGACCTTTGCAAACACTTAGAGTCCTTTGCGGTTAAACACAAAATACAATGGCAAAAAAAGAAGTTAAAAAATTAGAATACTTTACCGATTGGAAATATGCTCCATCTCCTGAAGCAACCGATCATATTCGTTTACAAAAACAATACGATTTATTTATCAATGGTAAATTTGTGAAACCAAATTCTGGTAAATATTTTGATACCATTAATCCTGCTACCGAAGAAAAAATTTCGAGTATAGCAGAAGCTAATGATAAAGATGTGGATAGCGCTGTAAAAGCAGCTCGTGCCTCTTACGATAAAACATGGAGCAAAATGCCAGCCAAAGAACGTGCTAAATATATTTACCGTATTGCGCGTTTAATTCAAGAGCGTGCTCGTGAACTATCAGTGATTGAAACGTTAGATGGCGGTAAATCCATTCGCGAAAGCCGTGATATTGATGTGCCATTAGCAGCTAATCATTTCTTTTACTATGCTGGTTGGGCTGATAAATTAGAATATGCTTTTCCAAATCGTAATCCAAAATCATTAGGCGTGGCGGGACAAGTGATTCCTTGGAACTTCCCCTTATTAATGGCTGCTTGGAAAATTGCTCCAGCATTAGCAACTGGTAATACGGTTGTTTTAAAACCTGCTGAAACCACTTCGTTAACGGCATTAAAATTAGCTGAGATTATTCAAGAAAGTGGATTACCTGACGGTGTGGTAAACATCATCACAGGTCACGGACCAGTTGGTGCCTCTATGGTGAATCATAAAGACATTAATAAAATTGCTTTTACTGGTAGTACCAATGTTGGTAAATGGATTCAAAAATCTATTGCAGGAACTGATAAAAAATTAACCTTAGAATTAGGTGGAAAAGCAGCCAACATTATTTTTGAAGATGCGCCTATTAACCAAGCTGTAGAAGGAATTATCAATGGTATCTTCTTTAACCAAGGTCACGTATGTTGTGCAGGCTCTCGTTTATTTGTTCAAGAAAGCGTTGCTGAAGAAGTCATCAAAAAACTAAAAGATAGATTAGAAACATTAATTGTTGGCGACCCATTAGATAAGAACACTGATATCGGTGCTATCAATTCGAAAATGCAATTAAATAAAATTAATGAGTATTTAAAAATTGGTGTGAACGATGGAGCCGAGATGTATCAAAGCTCTTGCTCTATTCCTAAAAAAGGATTCTTTGTTCGCCCTACTTTATTTTTAAATACATCTCAATCTCACCGTATTTCTCAAGAAGAAATTTTCGGACCTGTGTTAGCGATTCAGACATTTAGAACAATTGAAGAAGTAATTGAAAAAGCTAATAATATTCCTTACGGTTTAAGCGCTGGTGTATGGACAGATAAAGGCTCTCGTATTTTCAATTTAACTTCTAAATTACGCGCTGGTGTAGTTTGGGCAAACACTTACAATAAGTTTGATCCAACGTCTCCATTTGGTGGATATAAAGAAAGTGGTTTTGGTAGAGAAGGTGGATTACATGGATTAATGCCTTATTTGAAGTTTTAAGATTTAACCGCAAAGAGGCAGAGAAGATGCAAAGTGCGCAAGAGAAAATAGTAGAGAATGAGATTTCACAACTAATTATTGGTTGTGCTATTAAAGTACATACTGCTCTTGGTCCTGGATTATTAGAGTCGGCTTACGAAGAGTGTTTGTATTACGAATTGGTTAAAGAAGGACTGAAGGTAGAAAAACAAAAAGCTTTGCCCTTAATATATGAAGAGATAAAATTAGAAGTTGGTTATAGATTAGATTTAATAGTAGAAGATAAAGTAATTATAGAAATAAAAGCATGTGAAGGGTTAAACGATGTTCATTTGGCACAAGTATTAACCTATTTAAAATTAAGTGATGTGAAGTTGGGGTTATTAATTAACTTCAATGTAACAAGAGTAAAAGACGGAATTAAAAGAGTAGTAAATAATTTATAAAACAAAGCAAATTTTCTCTGAGTCCTTTGCGAAAAAACTCAGCGGCCTTTGCGGTTAGACAAAATGGAAAGAATAGAAGTTTTAAAAACATACAAAATATTTATTGGTGGACAATTTCCTCGTACTGAAAGCGGACGCTATTATCCTTTAAAATTAAAAAGCAACATGACTGTAAACGTAAGTTTATCTTCTCGTAAAGATTATAGAAACGCTGTGATTGCTGCGCGCGGAGCGTTTAGCGGATGGAGTGCTCGTGCAGCATTTAACCGCGGACAAATTTTATACCGCATAGCAGAAATGTTAGAAGGCAGAAAAGAACAATTTTTAGAAGAATTAAAACAGTTAGGTTACACGTCTGCTGCTGCTAAAAAAGAAGTAGAGCAGAGCATCGATCGTTTAGTATACTACGCTGGATGGTGCGACAAATACCAACAATTATTTAGTTCAGTAAATCCTGTTGCTACGTCTCATTTTAATTTTTCGGTTCCTGAACCAATGGGCGTGGTTGCTATTTTAGCTGATGAATCATCTGCCTTATTAGGATTGGTGTCTGTTATTGCACCTGCCATTGCTGGCGGAAATACATGCATCGTATTAGCATCAGAAAGCAAACCAACTTGTTCTATCACTTTTGCAGAAGTTATTGCAACAAGTGATGTGCCAGGTGGTGTTGTAAATATAGTGACTGGTAGCCGTAAAGAATTACACTCTCATTTTTCATCACACATGGATGTAAACGCCATCATCAATTGCAATACCGAAAAAGATTTTAATAAAACCATTGGCGAAAACGCGTCACTAAACGTGAAACGTGTTTTTACTTGGAACAAAAATTGGAGCGACGAAAAAGAACAAGGCCCTTATTTCATTACCGATTTACAAGAAATTAAAACAACTTGGCATCCAATTGAAAATATTGGTGTTTCAGGAATTAAGTATTAATTATTTAAAAGCAGAGATGCAAAGAAAAAGCCACAGAGTACGCAAAGTATTTTGTGGCTTTTTTTTAAAACTGAGTTTGTCGCTCTGAGCGGAGTCGAAGAGGAATCGAAGAGGAATCGAAATTATATTTAGTTACAATTTCCTAACTATAAACTATACCAGAATCTGCGTTCATCTGCGAAATCTGCGGGAAATATTATATCTTTACACCTCGCAAAATCAAGCATTATGGAATACAATTTTAAAGAGATAGAAAGCAATTGGCAAAAATATTGGGCTACTAATAAAACCTTTGCTGCTAAAGATGGTGGAGATAAACCAAAGTATTATGTATTGGATATGTTCCCTTATCCATCTGGCGCTGGTTTACACGTAGGGCATCCTTTGGGATATATTGCTTCTGATATTGTTTCTCGATACAAGCGCCATAAAGGCTTTAATGTATTGCACCCAATGGGTTATGATAGTTTTGGTTTACCTGCTGAGCAGTATGCCATACAAACAGGGCAACACCCAAAAATTACAACCGAACAAAACATTGCACGTTACCGCGAACAATTAGATAAAATTGGTTTTTCTTTTGATTGGGACAGAGAAGTAAGAACATCAAATCCTGAGTATTATAAATGGACACAATGGATTTTTATTCAAATATTTAATAGTTGGTATAACAAAAGCACTAATAAATCGGAGCCTATTGAAACCTTAATGAAGGTTTTTGAAACAAAAGGGTTCAATGCTAAATTAGATGACACGTTAACGGGTGATATTGAAAAAGATTTAGAGCCATTTACTGGTGAAGAATGGAAAGCCTTTGACGAAAAAAAGAAAAGCGATATTTTAATGAATTTCCGTTTGGCCTATTTAGGAGAATCGGTTGTGAATTGGTGTCCGCAATTAGGAACTGTTTTAGCGAATGATGAAATTAAAGATGGCGTTAGTGAACGTGGCGGTTATCCAGTTGAACGTAAATTAATGAAGCAATGGAGCATGCGCATTACGGCCTATGCTCAGAGATTGTTAGATGGATTAGATGCCTTAGATTGGACAGAGAGTTTAAAAGAAGCGCAACGTAATTGGATTGGGAAATCGGAAGGAACAAGTCTTAAGTTCAAGGTTCAGCCCTTCGACTCCGCTCAGGGTGACAAATGGATAGAAGTATTCACCACTCGTCCTGATACGGTTTTTGGTGTGTCATTTGTAACGCTAGCACCAGAGCATGAATTAGTAGAAAGCTTAACCACCGCAGATAACAAAGCCGCCGTTGAAGCTTATGTCACACAAGCAAAAAATAGAAGTGAGCGCGAACGTCAGGCTGACATCAATAAAATTACCGGTGTATTTACAGGTTCTTATGTAGAACATCCTTTCACTGGTAAACAAGTTCCTATTTGGATTGGTGATTATGTATTAGCTGGTTACGGAACGGGTGCTGTGATGGCAGTACCGGCGCATGATAGCAGAGATTATAGTTTTGCTAAACATTTTGGTTTACCAATTTTAGAAGTAGTAGCGGGTGGCGATTTAGAAAAAGAATCGTACGACGCGAAAGAAGGAAAATTAATTAACTCTGATTTCTTAAATGGATTAGAGGTTAAGGACGCGATGAAAAAAGCCATTGCGGAGATTGAAGCAAAAGATTTAGGAAAAGGAAAAGTGAATTTCCGTTTGCGTGATGCCGTGTTTGGCAGACAACGTTATTGGGGAGAACCAATTCCAGTGTACTACAAGAATGATATTCCTTATGCATTAAATGAAAATGAATTGCCATTAGTATTACCTGAAGTAGATAAATACTTACCGACTGAAGATGGTGAACCACCTTTGGCGCGTGCAGCAGCTTCTTGGAAACACGAAGGCAAATACGATTACGAGCACAGCACCATGCCTGGTTGGGCAGGTAGTTCTTGGTATTTTTTAAGATACATGGATGCTACTAACGCTTTGGTATTTGCGGATAAAAAATTAAGCGACTATTGGCAACAAGTAGATTTATACATTGGTGGTAGCGAACATGCTACTGGGCATTTATTATATGTACGCTTTTGGACTAAATTTCTAAAAGACCTTGGATACATTGCTATTGATGAACCAGCTAAGAAGTTGATTAATCAAGGGATGATACAGGGAACTTCTGAAATGATATGTAACACTTATATGACTCAACCTCGTTTTGGCGGAACAGATGAACAATGGGAAGAAGAATTAAAACACCCAGAGCGTCACAATCATTTTGTAAGCGCTGATGCTTTTGAAATATTTGATTCTGAGTATGCAGGATGGCCTGCTCCTACAGAAAGAAATGTCGATATATCATTAACAAAAAATTCTGAATTAGACATAGAAAGATTTATCAAATGGAGACCTGAATTTGCTGAATATACTTTCATTTGCCAAGGTGGATATTGGAAAAATGGAGTTTTTACAAGAGAGCGTGAAGGTTCAGATATTTTTAAAACAAAACCTGTTGTAGAAAAAATGTCCAAATCAAAATGGAATGTTGTTACCCCCGATGACATCGCAGAAAAATTTGGTTCAGATACCTTGCGTTTGTATGAAATGTTTTTAGGTCCTTTAGAGCAAAGTAAACCATGGAATACCAATGGTATTACAGGTGTGCATGGCTTCTTAAAAAAATTATGGCGCTTGTTTTACATGTCCCCCTCTGGAGGGGGCGCCCAAGGGGCGGGGGATGTTGTCTTTCATGTTACTAACGACGAACCAACTAAAGGTGAATTAAAAACTTTACATAAAACGATCAAAAAAATCACGGAAGATATTGAGCGTTTTTCTTTCAATACCTCTATCAGTAATTTTATGATTTGTGTGAACGAATTAACCGATACAAAATGTAACAAGAGAGCAATCCTTGAACCTTTATTAGTGTGTTTATCTCCATATGCTCCGCATATTGCTGAGGAATTATGGAAACAGTTAGGTCATACCGAAAGTATTTCAACCACTGCTTTCCCTGATTTTAATGAATCGTTTTTGGTAGATGATAATGTAAACTATCCAGTATCCTTTAATGGTAAAGTTAAATTTACATTAGAGTTAGCAGCAACTTTAACAACTGCTGAAGTGGAAGCCATCGTCAGAGCCAACGAACAAACCACTAAATACTTAGATGGTAAAGAACCTAAAAAAGTAATTGTGGTTCACAAGAAGATTGTGAACATGGTGGTTTAATCCGTCAATATTAAATTTTTAAAAAGTCTTGTAATTAAAAAATACAAGACTTTTGTTTTTAGAAAAAAATTGTATATTGAAACCTTAAACGTACTATAACAAAAAAATGATTTTTGGAAACTTAATAAACCTTGGTGTAAAATCAGAAATGGAATTTTACCAAAAACGCGAGGCAAGAATCGTTAATCTATTTGCTTTAATAACCTTGCTTGGGCTACTCATAGGTGTTTCCTCTGTGATTTTTATTAGTGGCGATTATGTTATTTCCACTGTTTTATTTACTACACTCACTTCTTTAACAATCCTGCTTTTAAATTATAAATTATATCATAATGCAGCCACTTATGTTTTTGTAATCACCATAAACGTTACCATTTTTATTTTAAACCAACAGTATATTGATACAGTGGGGAATTACTTGTATTACTTTCCAGTTATTTTTTGTGTAGCACTCATTCATAACCCAGTAAAATCAAATACACGAACAGCTATTTTCTTTTCAATTGTGTTAGTGAGTTTTTTATGTTCTCGATTATTTGATATTCCTTATTTAAAAAACACCACTATCACCGAGGCTGACAACGCTGCTTTATTAACTTATAATAGTGTTTTAGCATTTTTTGTTACAATAATTCTTGTGTTTTTAGTGGTGAGGTTAATTAACCGCCAAAATAATGAAGCATTAGCACTATTGCATAAAGAGCAAGAAGCTCAAAAAATTATCAATCAATCTTTAAAAGAAAAAGAAATTTTATTGGCCGAAATACAACACCGTGTTAAAAATAACTTAGCAATTATTACTGGTTTATTGAATCTTCAAACCGAAAAAGCTCCATGCGAAGAGTCTAAATTATTAATGATTGAATCAAGAAATAGAGTGATGAGTATTGCCATGGTTCATGAAAGATTGTACAAAAAAGATAATTTATCTAAAATTAATTTAAAGCAATATTTATCTGAATTAGTTCAAGAACTCGTTAAAAGTTTTCCTGTTCAATCACACCAAATACAAATTGAAGAAGAACTAGAAAAACTTGAATTAGAAATTACAAAGGCTGTTCCTGTTGGATTAATTGTTAACGAAGCTCTTACCAACTCACTAAAACACGCGTTTAATTCTGACAACAAAAATCCAACTATTAAAATAAAAATGCAATTGATTTATGATAGAGTTCAAATTTGCATAACTGATAATGGGATTGGATTTTCTGATATTAATACTCGAAAAGATAATGCCCTTGGCTTATCACTTATTGAATCCTTATCCGATCAAATTGACGCTGAAGTGGTTTTTAAAAATGAATTAGGCGCCTGTGTAAGTATTGTATTTCCTATATAAAAAAGGCCCACAATCATGTGAGCCTTGAATAAGAACAATATTAATTACTTTTTAAAAACAACCATATCGGTGTGAAAAGTAACATTGATTACTTCCGCAATTTTCTCAACATACAATGAAGGGACTTTGATTTTATGATCAGCTACTTTAACGTCAAATTTAGAATCCATCGTAATAGTTCCTCCTTTTACGGTAACAGTTCCTGTAATTGTTCTTGGTAATTCTACACCATGCATATCTAATGTCCCAACCATTGTGACATTATGAGTTCCATCCTTAGTATAATCTATCGTTTCACTAATTTTCCCTTTAAAAGTAGCATAAGGAAATTTTTCACTTTCCATATAGTTTTCATTATAATGCTCTTGCATAAAGGCCGATTTAAATACAAATGCGTTTTGTTGTGCCTTAATTACAAAATCTCCAGTTTCAGCTTTGAACACTGGCTTTGTTACTGAATTAGTGGCATCAATATTTTCTAATTTAGTTTCGCTAAAAAAAGTAATCTTACATTTTTCACCCACATAAATTTGCGAAAACCCATTTAGGCTTCCTGCTAATAGTCCAATTGCTAGTACTTTTTTCATATTATATTGTTTTTAAATTATTCTGCTTTATTTTTTCCTTGTAAACTAAACACACGAGATATATTAAATCCTAAACGAATACCCCAATTATCCCAAGATGAATTTGTATACATAAAATATTGATCCTCTGTTAATCCAAATGAATTTGTTAAATGGATTTGAAACACGTGTCCTCCTGTTTCTAAATCATATCCTATGCCAAAACTGTCATATAACTTATCATTACTATATTTATTTAATCTATAACCATATTCTACGGTAATTGCTTGGCGTTTAGCAAATTTAAACCGGGTTACTCCACCAACAACAAAACAATCGTTTTTATCCGTTATCTTGTCCACTAAATTAAAGTGAACCATGGCTGCAGTTAACTGAAAGGAGAAACGAGAGCTAAACTTTCTTCCTACCATAATTTGATGACAATAGGATAATCTATCAGGTACAGTTTGATATTTATTTTTACCGTCAATAATTACATTTTGTAAAAAAGTGTGATATACTCCAGAAAATAAAGTGACACTTACTGGCATACCACCACCTTTAGTGGTTTGTTTTAACAAACGATATTTTAAAAAACCATCCGCAATTTTTTTACCAGATGTTCTTCCAACACCAAACATTAACCGACTACCGTGACAATATTCTAATGCCAAACGAATGTTAGCTCCACCATCAATACCCCATGCATTGTAAGCGCCAGTATTAAAATCGCCAAAACGATGAGAAATTCTGAAATCTAAACTGCGACGACTTAATACCTCAACCGTGTGAAAATTAATTAAACGGGTTGTTTTAAAAGTAGCTGTCGTGTATTCTTTTTTAGGAGTTTCGGCAACCATATTTAATAAATCATCAGGCGTTTGTGCAAAAAATGTACTTGAACAAGATGCTACTAAAGAAAGAGATAATATAATTTTTTTCATAATCAGTTTTAATTGTTAGGAGCACCTGCATCGGCCCACTTTTTAATTTTTGCGATGTCGCAATCCGACAATTTTGTTCCCCCTTGCGGCATATCAAGCGCAGTTCCGTTTTGAGCCACACTTCCGTATAATTTACCAGATAATGCATCTGTACTTACAGCCGAATGACTTGTCATATCATGCCCCGCACCTCCATTATGACATCCCAAACAAGCAGAATTCAATATGGGAACAATTTGATTTGCATAGCTAATAGTAGCAATTGTGTCACAATTACTAGTTGTTCCCAATGCTCCTTCAGGATTTAATTCTTTAAAATTATCATAGTAACAACTGTTTAGAAAACATATGGTACAAAATGATAAAAGCGATAACTGTATTTTTTTCATCTTTAATTATTTAATTATTTTTTGCGCCTTGACCAATCCACACATATATTAATTGAATTTGTTTTTCATTTAACCTGCTGTATGGCTTTTTAGGCATGACCCTATCTTGATTTAAGGTTTTTATGACTTGGTATAATTCACTTTTTTCGGGAGCTCCGGCAGAAACACCAGCATTAATGACACCAGCATAAGTTGTAAGTTTAAATTCTTGAAATGCCGAATCGCCATGGCAACCGCTAAAGGTACAGTTCGAATTAACAATTGGTGCTATTTCCTTTGAAAAGCTAACCTCTCTTAGTTCTGAGAAATTTGGTTTACTCTTGCATGAAACCATTGCGAATAGAAACGCAAAACCAAATAATTTTAGAAATTTAATATAACTATTTACCATCAAAATAAAATATGTAAGGTAAAAGTAAAAATATTAATCGAACATTAAATTTGTTTTAACATATAAATTTGACAAATCAACGAAAATTTGACTTTTAAGCTATTTTAAAACAACTTAATTTGTTTGTTCTCAGTCAAAGCTTCTTTATATACTGCCAATACTCTTAATCGCGCGGTACTATGTTCAACTATTGGAGTCACATATTTTGGTGTATTAAATTCAGGCACCCATTTTTTGATGTACTCATACTTTGGGTCAAATTTTTTTGTTTGCTCTGTTGGGTTAAACACTCTAAAATAAGGGGCGGCATCGCAACCGCTTCCTGCTGCCCATTGCCACCCGCCATTATTAGCACTTAAATCAAAATCCAATAATTTTTTTGCAAAATAGGCTTCCCCCCACCGCCAATCAATTAATAAATCTTTTACTAAAAAACTAGCTACTATCATCCTCACGCGGTTATGCATAAAACCCGTTGTATTTAATTCTCGCATACCAGCATCCACAATCGGAAATCCAGTTTTGCCTTCGCACCATGCTTTAAATTCACTTTCGTTATTACGCCATTCAATTCTGTCATATTGGGGTTTAAATGAATTTTTAGCGGCATGTGGGAAATGGTACAAAATCATCATGTAAAAATCTCGCCAGATCAATTCGTTTAACCACGTTTCATTTAATACTAAGGCTTGCTTTGCTAATGCTCTGATACTAACAGTGCCAAAGCGAAGATGTACACTCAGCTTGCTAGTGCCTTTTATCGCAGGGAAATCGCGCTGTTCTTTATAATTAGTTACAATTGATTTACTGATAGTTGTAGAAGGAAATTCTAATCCTGATTTTTCAAATCCCATCTCATGTAAAGTTGGGATATCAAAAGTTTTTGATTGTATGAAATTTTTAAAATATTTTTTATTGGGGTAAGGTTTTAAGTGAAAATCAGTCAAACGCAATTTCCACTTACGGCTATAAGGTGTGAAAACAGTATAAGGTTTTCCGTCGTCTTTAGTTACCTCATCTTTTTCGAAAATGCATTGGTCCTTATAGGTTTTAAATTCTATTTTATTCTTAATTAAGAATTCTTTAATTGCGATGTCTCTCTCGTCCGCGTATGGTTCGTAATCATGATTTGTATAAACACATTCAATATCAAACTCTTTTACTAATTCCTTAAATGCTTTTTCGGGTGCAGAATAAAACACTTTTATAGAACTTCCTAATTCTTTTAAATCCTGATGTAATTTTGAAATAGCTTGATGAATAAATTCTACCCGCCCATCTTTTTTGTCTTCTAACTTATCTAAAATGTTTTTATCAAAAATAAAGATTGGCAAAACAGGCAAGCCTTTTTTAAGCGCGTGGTAAAGGCCTGCGTTATCGTCTAAGCGCAAATCTCTTCTAAACCAAAAAATATTGATTTTTTGCATCTTACATTAAACAATTATTGTCGCTAAAAGTTTAAAAAAATCATGTAATTTCAGCACTTCTAAATTAACCTTTTCTAATTATGGAGTTAAAACAATTTCAACAACACATATTGCAAGGTATTCCTGCTGAATTGCCTCAACCAAAAGTTTATGAAAGCACGATTAATCATGCGCCCAAACGAAAGGATATTTTAAATGCAGAAGAAAAAAAATTAGCGATTCAAAATGCCTTACGATATTTTGAACCAAAACATCACGCTGTTTTAGCTACAGAGTTTGCTGAAGAATTAAAAACATACGGCCGTATTTATATGTACCGTCTTCGTCCTGATTATAAAATTTATGCTCGTCCTATCATGGACTATCCTCACCAAAGTATTCAAGCGGCTGCTATCATGCATATGCTAAGCAATAACTTAGATTATTCGGTTGCACAACATCCACACGAATTAATTACGTATGGTGGAAATGGGGCTGTGTTTCAAAATTGGGCTCAGTACTTGCTAACCATGCAGTATTTAGCAACCATGACGGATGAGCAAACTTTAGTGTTATATAGCGGTCATCCAATGGGTTTATTTCCATCTCATAAAGATGCGCCAAGAGTTGTGGTAACTAACGGCATGATGATTCCTAATTATAGTAAACCAGATGATTGGGAAAAATTTAATGCATTAGGTGTTACTCAATACGGACAAATGACTGCTGGTTCATTCATGTACATTGGTCCTCAAGGTATTGTACATGGAACATGTATCACCGTAATGAACGCTGCTCGAAAAGTATCTAAATCAGAAGAAGATAGAATCGGAAAATTATTTGTCACTTGTGGTTTAGGTGGTATGAGTGGCGCTCAACCAAAAGCTGCTAAAATAGCAGGCTTAGTTTCTATTACTGCCGAAATTAATCCGAAGGCAGTTCATACTCGTCACACACAAGGTTGGGTAGATGAAGTGTATGAGAACTTAGATGTATTGATTCCGAGAGTTAAAGAAGCACAAGCAAAAAAAGAAGCCGTGTCAATTGCTTATCAAGGAAACGTCGTTGATTTATGGGAACGTATTGTAAAAGAAGGATTGAAAGTAGATGTTGGATCTGATCAAACATCCTTACATAATCCTTGGGCTGGAGGCTATTATCCAGTTGGTTTATCATTAGAACAAAGCAACGATATGATGGCCAATAATCCTGTTCATTTTAAAGAGGAAGTACAGAAAACGTTAGTTCGTCATGCCAATGCTATTAATACATTAACTAGTCAAGGCATGTATTTCTTTGATTACGGAAATGCCTTTTTATTGGAAGCAGGTAGAGCTGGCGCCGATATTTATAAAACAGAAAAAGCATTAAAAGGCGGACATGTTGGTGCCACTTTTAAATACAACTCTTATGTGCAAGATATTTTAGGCCCAATGTGTTTTGATTATGGCTTTGGTCCTTTCCGCTGGGTTTGCACAAGTGCTAACGAAAACGATTTACGCAAAACCGATCAAATTGCTTTAAGCGTTTTAGAAGAAATTTATAAAACAGCTCCACAAGAAATTAAACCTCAGCTACAAGACAACATTGTTTGGATTAGAGATGCCATGAAAAACAATTTAGTAGTTGGTTCTCAAGCCCGCATTTTATATGCTGATAGCGAAGGCCGTGTAAAAATTGCAGAAGCCATCAATAAAGCCATTGCTGCCAAAGAAATTTCAGCGCCAGTAGTGTTAGGACGAGATCATCACGATGTAAGTGGAACAGATTCTCCTTACCGCGAAACATCCAATATTTATGACGGATCAAAATATACGGCTGACATGGCTGTACAAAATTTTGTAGGGGATAGTTTCCGCGGTGCCACATGGATTAGCTTACACAACGGCGGCGGTGTTGGTTGGGGCGAAGTGATTAATGGCGGTTTTGGTATGGTACTAGATGGTAGCGCCGATTGTGATAGACGATTAAAGTCCATGTTGTTTTGGGACGTTAATAATGGTATTGCTCGTCGTGCTTGGGCTCGTAACAAAGAAGCAAATTTTGCTATCAAACGAGAAATGGAGCGCACACCAAACTTAAAAGTTACATTAGCAAACTTGGTAGATGAAACTATTTTAAATAATTTATTCTAATATTAAATACTTGTCACTTCGAGCGTAGTCGAGAAGTTTTTCCAATACAAAGATTCTTATATTCATACAAAATTCGTAATACTTTATGTTCACAATAGATACTCACACTCATATCATCCCAAAACATATTCCTGATTTTACAAAAAAATTTGGTTATGGAAACTTTATACAATTAGATCATCATGCGCCAGGCAGAGCTTGGATGATGCAAGGTGATAAGCGCTTTAGAGAGATTGTAGAAAATTGTTGGGATGCTGAAGTTCGCATAAAAGAAATGGCGGAGCATAAAGCCGACATGCAAGTGATTTGCACAATTCCAGTAATGTTTAGCTATGATGCCAAACCAGACGACTGCTTAGAAATTTCTCAGTTTTTGAATGATGATATTGCGAATACAGTTAATCAATATCCTGACAAATTTATTGGTTTAGCAACTGTGCCTATGCAAGACACTAAACTAGCTGTTCAGGAATTAGAACGTTGCATGAGCATTGGTTTTAAAGGTGTTCAAATAGGAAGTAATGTCAATAATATTAATTTAGGCGAACCACAATTTCATGATTTTTGGGCAGCTTGCGAAAGAACAAATGCTGCTATTTTAGTACATCCTTGGCAAATGATGGGTCAAGAACACATGACTAAATATTGGCTACCTTGGTTAGTTGGTATGCCTGCAGAAATTAGTAGAGCTATTTGCTCTATGATATTTGGTGGTATCTTCGAAAAATTTCCAAAACTAAAAGTTTGCTTTGCTCACGGAGGTGGTTCATTCTTACCAACAATTAGTCGTATCGAACATGGATGGGAATGTCGTCCTGATTTAGTAGCCATTGATAATGAATTTAATCCTAAAAAATACTTGGGTAAATTTTGGGTGGATTCACATGTATGCGACCATAAAATGTTACAATACATTATTGATTTAGTGGGTGCCGATAAAGTCGTACAAGGCTCTGATTATCCATTTCCATTAGGAGAAGCAGTTCCAGGAACGTTAGTTCGTGAAGCGCCTCTTTCTGATAACGAAAAAACAATTATCATGGGGACTGCCGCAAAAGCTTGGCTGTCTTTATAAAGTTAAAAGAGATGAAATATAAGTTATGAGTTTTTGTGTCTCATAATTTAAATCACATCTCATAATTCATCACTTATAACTCATCACTAAAAATATGTCTCACTTCACCGACCACCAATTAAAACTACTAACTGCTGCTGAAGGTAAAACTCTTAAAAAAGTAGTTGTTTATTTTTGGGTTAATCGCTTTAATCCTGATGCTCACATTGATTTGATTGATAATGTTGAACTAGTTTTCACGGATGATTCAAGCTTAGTTATTACTTCAACCGAAGATGGAACGGGCATTGACACACTTGAAAACTTTAATTTTGAGGAAGAAAAAGCTCACTTAAAACAAGAGTTTGGTGATAAAATTAAAATGATTCCGATTGATGCATCAACCACTAAAATGTGGACAGATGTGATTGGCCAAACAATTGAAGCGTTTGAATTAAGTAGAGAAGACGAACAATTTTTAAACGACGCGTTAATTATTAATTTTGGAACAGAAAAACGATCTATTGGCATCAGCCCTAATGATGGATTAATTATTGATTATTGGGAAGATATTTAGTAGGCTTCCAAAAACGATTTAATCGACAAAAAAGCTTCACTAAATGATAAAAATCATCATTTCATCTAGGCAGCTAATCATATAATCTTTTTGTCTCAAGCGAATCAAGCAAAAACATCCTTATTTAGAATTATTATAAATTACAGATTATGTTAATAAAATCTAAAAAATACTACCGAGATATATAACATTCTGTTATTTTTGCACGGTGATTTTTGTCATTAAAGTGTCATTAAACAGCCATAACATACACAAAATTAGATATAATTCTATGCATAATAATATGTCTCATTTCTCTTTAAAATCCTTATTTGGCGCGGTTTTCCTATTTTTTGCTTTCTCCTTTGGATTGAAAGCACAAGATGGTGCTAAAATATTTAAGCAAAACTGTGCCGTTTGTCACTCATTAACCGATCAAAAGTTAACTGGTCCAGGATTAGCTGGTGTGGCTGGTCGTGTTCCCAAACCAGAAGACGAGTGGTTAACTGCTTGGATTAAAAACAACAATAAAGTTATTGCTTCGGGCGACGCTTATGCAAAAAAATTAGTTGCTGATAATGGTGGTGTTGATGCCATGAGCGAGTTTGAGTTTTTATCTGACGATGAATTAAAAGCTTTAGTTGCATATGTAAAAGCTCCTCCTGCGCCGAAAGTTGCAGCTGGTCCTACGCCAGATGCAGGTGGTCAAGCTGTTGAAGAAGAAAAAGGTGGAATTGATCCTCTATACTTATTGTTAGGTGCTATCGTAATTATTGCTATTATCTTAAGCGCTTTAAGGAGCGTTCGTCATTCATTACAAAATTCTTATAACAGAAAAGAAGGCAAAGCTGAAACAGAAGAAATTACTTTTGGACAAGAAGTTAAACAATGGATTAGTGGTCACCGTCGTTTAGTTGGTGTATTTGTTATCTTAATTGCTTTTGGCGGAATGAAGTCTTGCTGGGATGCTTGTTATGATTTAGGCGTTTATTATGATTGGGAAACTCAAAAAGGTTACCATCCAGACCAACCAATTAAATTCTCTCACAAATTACATGCTGGAGATAACGAGATTGCTTGTCAATATTGCCACAACTCAGTAGAAAAATCTCGTCACGCTGGTATTCCTTCAGTAAATATTTGTATGAACTGTCACAAAGGAATTCAAACTGGTCCTCAATACGGAGAAAAAGAAATTGCAAAAATTTATGAGGCGTCTGGATTTGATCCAAAAACAGGAAACTACATAAACCCTGAAAATCCTATTAAATGGATAAAAGTTCACACTTTACCTGATCATGTTTACTTTAACCACTCTCAACACGTTGTAGTTGGTAAACAAGATTGCGCTAACTGTCACGGTGATGTTAAGAAAATGACAACTGTTGAACAAAAGAATCCATTAACAATGAAATGGTGTATTGAGTGTCACAGAAAAACTGAAGTAGCTATGGAAGGAAATGCTTACTACGACAGAATGCACAAAGCTTTGAAAGAAAAATATAAGGGACAATATGACGTTAAGTTTACGGTTGATAAAATCGGTGGACTTGAGTGTGCAAAATGTCACTATTAATTGTTAGAAACCGGTAATTACAAGAAATATCACAGATGACTATGTCGAAAAAATACTGGAAAGGTTTACCTGAACTAAACAACAGCGAAGACTTTTTACAAAACAAAAACAATGAGTTCGCTGAACAATTGCCAATGGAAGAATTCCTTACTGGTGATGACGCTAACTCTAAAGGTACAAGCCGTAGAGATTTCTTAAAAGTAATGGGCTTCTCTACAGCGGCCGTTGCTTTAGCAGCTTGCGAAACGCCTGTAAACAAATCTATTCCTTACGTAGTAAAACCAGAAGAGGTAACTCCAGGTGTTGCTAATTTTTATGCTTCTACATTTTATGATGGGCATGATTACGCATCTGTGTTAGTTAAAACTCGTGAAGGTCGTCCTATCAAAATTGAAGGAAATGATTTATCAAAGGTAAGTCATGGTGCTACTAGTGCTCGTGTACAATCTTCTGTATTAAGTTTATATGATGGAGCTCGTTTAAACGGCCCATTAGCTAAAGGTAATGCAACAACTTGGAAGAATGTAGATGATGCGGTGGCTAAATCTTTAACTTCCGGAACAAACGTTATCTTAAGTTCTACAATTATCAGTCCTTCTACTAAGGCTGTTATTGCTGAATTTACAGCTAAATATCCAAATACTAAACACGTAACTTACGATGCTATTTCTTATGCTGCTTTAATTAAAGCAAATAAAAATGTATTTGGTAAGTCTGTTGTTTCTTCTTATGATTTCTCTAAAGCAAAAACGATTGTAGGTGTTGCTTGTGATTTCTTAGGAACTTGGTTAAACCCAATCGAATTTGCTAATCAATATAGCAAAACTCGTAAGGTTAATCGTGAGAACTTAGAAATGAGTAAACACTACCATTTCGAAGCTAACTTATCTTTAACTGGTGCTAATGCTGATGAGCGTTACATGGTTAAAGCTTCTGAATTTGGAAAAGTACTTGCTTCTTTATTTAATGAAGTAGCTGGTGCAACTGGAAATTCAAAAGTATCTGATGCAAAAGTTTCTAATGCTGATGCTGCTAAAGCAATTTCTAAAGTAGCTAAAGAATTAGTTGACAATAAAGGTAAATCAATCGTAGTTTGTGGTTTTAATGATGAAGGTTGCCAAACATTGGTAAACGGTATCAATAAAATGTTAGATAACTATGGTAAAACTGTAGATGTAGAAATGCACTACAATTTAAAACAAAGTGATGATAAAGCATTTTTAGATTTAGTTGCGGATTTAAATGCTGGTAAAGTTGGTACGTTAATGACATACAACTGTAACCCAGTTTACACAGCTCCTGCATCTTTAAAATTTGAAGCTGCTTATAAAAAAGCAGCTGTAAAAGTTTCTTTCTCTCAAACATTAGATGAAACAGCTTTATTAGCTGATTACGTTTGCCCAGATAATAACTTCTTAGAGTCTTGGGGTGATGCAAATCCAAAACGCGGTCACTATTCATTACAACAACCAACAATTAATCAAATCTTTGCTGCTCCTCGTTACGAAGGAACTCGTCAAGTACAAGATACATTATTAAAATGGTCAGGTGTTAAATCTGATTATTTAACTTACTTACAAGGTTACTGGAACAACCATATTTTCCCTCAACAAGGTAAATATTTAGACTTCGCTTCTTTCTGGGCACATACTTTACACGATGGTGTATTAAAAGTATCTGTTTTAAAAGAAGCAGTGATTGCTCCAATGGCAAAAGATTCTACAGGTAAGCCATTAATGGCAGGTGTAGCAGCAATTATCAATGAAGTGGTAGCTGATACTACAGCTCACGTTGTTGCTCCAGTTGCTCATCATGCAGCTCCTGCTCACAATGCTGTTGCTACTGAAGTAGTTTCTTCTTTACCAACTCCTGATTATAACAAAGCTGCAGCTTCTGCAACTTCTGCAAAAGGTGGTAGTCAATTTGAATTAGTAGTGTATGAAAAAGTTGGTTTAGGAAATGGAACTCAAAGTAATAACCCATGGTTAATGGAATTACCTGATCCTATCTCTAAAGTAACTTGGGATAACTATATTACAATGAATCCTGCTGATGTTGCATCTTTAGGATTAAATGAAATGAAACGTCAAGAT
>Ga0315900_10001600_pt1 | contig 36099 bp, 29 predicted proteins | sample LakEriMetagenome_FD_203521 | JGI IMG/M metagenome (GOLD analysis project Ga0315900, IMG submission 203521) | Freshwater fungal communities from buoy surface, Lake Erie, Ohio, United States - Buoy 12 MA114 | ecosystem: Environmental > Aquatic > Freshwater > Lake > Lake biofilm | place: USA: Lake...
AACGCTCAAACAGCTCGAAAAGGAAATTGTTGAGCTTGAGAACGCTCAAGTGGAGCTGATGAGAAAGAAATGGGCCTTGGAAACGAAGCTGGAGAAACAGCAAGAAATGCTTTCATCCCTTGAATTAAGAGCAGAAAAAGTGGAGGAAGTGCGTTCCTTGTGGCGAAACATAGCCCTTTTGCTTGCTGCTGCCTGGGGAATTACGCTTTCTTTCTTCCATATTGACAGAAAATGACGAAAGAAGTGTGACAGAAATTCTGTTACATTTGCCACGGAAAAAGTAGTTAAAAAAAGAATTCATTTTGCTTTGTCATAGCAAAAAAAGCGGGAGGCAGTTGCTTCCCGTTTTTATTTATGCTTAACTTTGTATTACAATAATTTACAAATGGCAAAATCAGAAATTGCCCGTTCTTTCCGTGATAAATACGGAATGGAAATTCCTACAAAGAAGCTGGCAAGGATGATGAAAGAAGCCCATCCCCTTCTGTTTTTGAATGTGGAGGACGCAAGGTCTGCGTTACGCTACATTGAGGGGAAGAGCGGGTCGGCAAGTGTCAAGAAAATTGCGAAGAAACAAAAATACTACATGGAAGCACCCCGTCCGTACAACCCGTACAGCCTCCCGCCGAGCGAGGAGAAAGAATACGTTCCACACGTCATAGAAGGGCCGCAGCGAATTGCAGCCCTTTTTGATATACATTGTCCCTATCACAGCATAGAGGCTCTCACAGCGGCTCTGGAGTGGCTTAAAGCGCAAGAGCCGACAATTGTCGTAATAGGAGGGGACTTCTTTGACTTCTATGGCCTCTCACGCTTCCTGAAGGACCCTGACAAACGTTCTCCTGCCGAGGAAATCAGGACAGGCATTGAGCTTCTAAAGGCCATATACGTGGCGTTAAAGCCAAAGAACGGGCTCGTGTTTAAAATGGGGAATCACGATGAACGTTTCGAACACTTCCTCTGGCAGAAGATGGGCGAAATGGCGGGATTGCAAGACCTGGAGGAGCTGAAGGAAATAACGCTTGAGAACATTTTGCGGAAACGGCTCGGATATGATTTCCCTCTTGCTTTCGTGGGGGACAAGAGGATTATTAAGGCGGGCAATCTGAACATAACGCATGGTCACGAGTTTCCTTCCGGGATTAGTTCGCCTGTGAACATTGCAAGGGGGCTGTATTTGAGGGCCAAGGCTAACACAATATGTGGACATCACCACAAAACGAGCGGCCATTCCGAGACAAACATCAATGACGAAATGATTGTCACTCACTCGATTGGGTGTCTGTGCGAGCTGAATCCTCTCTATATGCCCATCAATTCTTGGAATCATGGTGTGGCTCTCATAGAGCTGCCGGAGGACGGACAGGCCTACGTTCACAACAAGCGAATAAAGAATGGACGCATAGTGTAAAGTAAAATTGTCTAATTTTGTAAAATGGCACAGAACAATGACAGCCCCGGAAAACGCCTGAAGCGGGAGGAGGCAAAGAATGTCAGCTTTGGCTTTATGAGGCCGGAAGTTTCCCCTCTAAATCAGCAACAGTTTATGCAGGTGGCTCGTGGAGAAATAACGCCACAGCAAACAGGCGTGAACGCTCCCATTGTTTTTGGACAGAAGCCAGGAAGTATAGGCGAAAAGATTGGACAAGTTCTTACGCTTGGAGAAAAGGCCATGCCAGGCCAAGGCTATCAACTTACGCCTTCCGAAACGGCAAAGCAAACGGCCATTGATTTGGTAACAGGGGCCGCTGTAAGTAAAGGACTTGGATTGGCGGCAAAAAGCCCAGCAGTAAAAAGAGCAGGGAAGGACATTTACGAGCTTTATTTAAAAAAAGCACCTTGGACCTACAAAGGCAGTCCCGAAATGATGTATAGGGGCATTGGAAAAGAAGGGATGGAAGATGCGTTGGAATCCGGTGTGTTTAGAAGCAAACAAAATATTCCGGCAGAATACTATCCAAACTCTTCACTTCGAATTAGTAAAGATTTTGGAATCAACCCATATTTTACTCCACAATTTAAAACAGCAGCAAGTTATGGGTCTGATTATATTGCCGAAGTTCCAAGAACTGCTGCAAATTGGGCAAGAAGGTATGGTCGTAAAGATTGGAGTCAAATTGCCGATAGACCAATTCCAATAGAAGAAGGTAGAATCCTTCAGAAAGATTTTTGGAGAGGGTATAAACCAATGGCTCCAAAGAAATAATGCCCAAACACGCCTCCCTTCCGTTCCATTTCTATGTGAACGTGAACAATTCGTTCCTCGGCCCTGGAATGCCCAAGGGCGTTACGAAGGCCATTTGGCACGGCATATATTGCCGGGAGTTCCAGACGATGCTCTGCCACGTTTTCCTCGAATCAGGGGCGCATTGGAGCGGCCTTCCGTTACACGCCCTGTCCGTTACAGAGGATTTCCGTTACGGCCCTGAGATGCTGATGCCTTGGGGTGGAATGGGAGAGGACATGGAGGCCATTCATATGCCGTTCCTTGAGGGGCTTGAGGCGACAGGAATGTTAGACCCTGGCCCTAACGGAAGGCACACAGGCATCATTGTGGACTGGAAGGACGGCTATTCCCGCTATCCTGCGGAGCACAAGCCCCTTTCTCTCATTCAGCTTGATAGCGGGCAGTTTGTTCTTTTCCCGAATAATTATGTTGTTTACCGCGAGAAACATTTCGTGTCCCCCAAGGCCAAGGAAAACATGAAGCATTACAGGAGGGGAGAGGAGGTGTTCTGGGAAAAATAGCATATGAGAGATTTTAGTAAGTTCTTCTTCTTCGTGAAGGGGGTGATTGAATCGGGCACCGTCATTAAGTATGGGGACAATGAGCTCAAAAAAGAGCTTAAGCTGCATTTCAACCGTCTTATGTCGTCCAGCACGGAGCTGGAAAAGTACGTTCACCAGGCTCTTGGTAGGGAGATATCAGAGGCGGAAGAAGGGATAAACCATATGCTGATTGACATGATCTGGAAGATATTCGACATGGACAACGACGAGCTGGATCGGTTCCTTCAGTACATCAACAAATACCAGGACGAGAAAAAGGAATAATTTTACGTTCCCGTTTGGAAATGTTAAATAAATAGCTGCTATATTTGCAGTGCCGAAAGGCTGGAGAGTAGAGGCTCCGAGTTAGAAAACATTAATGTCCTTTGTCCGCTGAGTAGGGTCCTCTACCCCGAAAGGCGAACAAAGGACTTTTTTTTTATTTTATGAATCACTCATTTGATGTTGGTTACGCAAAAAAATATGGCGTTGATGAAGCCATAATGATCTCAAACTTTCAGTACTGGCTTAAAAAAAATTGGGCAAACGAGAAGCACCGTTATGACGGTCGTGTCTGGACATACAATTCAGTCTCGGCTTTTCAAAAGCTTTTTCCTTATTGGACCTCAAAGCAAATTAGACGAATAATTGATTCTCTTGTTTCGCAAGGAGTTCTTATAAGGGGGGAGTACAACAGCAGCGCATATGATCGTACAGCTTGGTATGCTTTTGTGGACGAATCGACCTTTTTGTTTGAAAACATCGACTTGCCCATTTGGGCAAATCAAGATGACCAAAAAGGCAAACCTATACCAGATAGTAAACCAGATGAAGAAGAAAAACCAAGTAAAAAGAATGTTTTTATTCCTCCAAGTTTTGAAGAAGCATTAGCTTATTTTAAAGATAATGGCCAATCAGAAGCTCAAGCTCGAAAAGCGTTCAACCATTACAATAACCATAGTTGGATTGATAGCAAAGGAAACAAGGTAAAAAACTGGAAGCAGAAAATGCAGACCAACTGGTTTACCGATACCCCGGACCAGAAGCAGATCACCCCGCTGGACGGAGACGCCCGAATGACGGCCCTGTACGAAAAGGGCTACAAGAACTGCACGCCTGAAGAGCTGCGTTGGGTGTTCGACTGGCAGCACCGTTCCTCTGCCTCCCAGTTAGCATACCCTAACCACGTCCGTTTAGTTAAACCAACAAGTCATTTATCAAAACAAGATTGCATCGATGCAGACAGAGCAGCAGGATTTAATTGAAGCGTTCCGGGCCGTTCAGGACATTCCGGGCATACAGGTAATTCCTGTTGACGAGAAAAAAGTTCCGCTTGTCCCAGGCTGGCAGAAAACCGTTACACGTTACGACCTGTCCCGGTTCCCAAAGCTTGGTGGAATAGGGTTGGCCACTGGATCGATAAGCGGGAACATTGAGGTGATAGACATCGACCAGAAGTATTCTCTGGATGGCAAGTTGTTCGACAATTACAAACGACTTGTGGCCGGAATTAATATTTCGCTTTTAAAGCGCCTCTGCGTCGCTCAAACTCGTTCGGGCGGTTTCCATATCATTTATCGCTGTGCGTCGATTGAGCGCAATGTTAAGCTGGCCCAGCGGCATTCTACAGACGTGGAGCGATTCGAGAATCCTTCGGACCGCGTAAGAGTGCTAATTGAGACCCGTGGAGAGGGCGGACAAATCGTTATTGCCCCCACCCCTGGGTACAAGTTTCTCAGCCTTGATCTGTCCAACATTCCCACCATTTCCGAAGAGGAGCGAGAGATATTGATTTCCTGCGCCCGTCAGTTGAACGAGTACTACGTTGAGCCACCAAGCTTTAAGCCTGTGGCGCGAACCACTTCGTCAGAGGGACTGTCCCCGGGAGACGATTACAACGAGCGTGGGGATGTTATTGCGCTTCTGGAGGAGCACGGATGGACAAGGGTTCAGCACGTTCAGGGAAAAATGCATATGCGCCGTCCGGGGCAAACCTCTGCCCTCACCAGCGGCAACTTTGACTTTGAGTCCAGATGGTGGAGCGTGTTTACCACCAGCACCGTGTTCGAGCCCGAGAAGGGATACAAGCCCTGGCACGTTTATGCCATGCTTGAGTGCGGAGGGGACTATTCAGCCGCAGCCAAAAAGCTTTACGAATTAGGCTATGGCGAACGAGTTAAACCGCAGCCGGCAGTAAAGATTGAGCACGCTGAGAAAAAAATTATTACAGAAAATCTGGAGTTTCTGGCCACCCCGGACGATGTTGCCAGCTATCTACGGGACGTTCGTAACGGGACCTTTAAGCTGGGGTTGTCCACCGGATTCTCACATCTGGACGAGCACTTTCTGTTCAAGCAGGGAAACTTTGTTGTGGTGAACGGTCATGCCAACGTTGGAAAGACGGTGGTGCTATGGTATTTGGCTATGCTTTCGGCAATAAAACACGGCTGGAAGTGGGGCCTTTTGTGTAGCGAAAACTCTGCTGGAGGACTTATTCGGAAAATGATAGAATTCTACTGGCGCAAGCCGCTCAAATCATTGTCTGAGAAAGAGTTTGCCGAGGGCCTTGAATTCGCTCACGAACACTTTTTTGTTATAAAAAACGAGGATAGTTATAACTTTGAGCAAGTTTTGGAAATGCTTTCTGCCGTAAACGCAAAGAAGGGTATAAATAGCTGCCTGGTTGACACGTACAACAGCCTCGATGTGCCGGGAAAGGACCCCTATCAGCATCACTACAACACGCTAAACGCATTCCGTTATTGGACGAAAAGCGAAAAGTGTGCTATGTATGTAAACGCCCATCCCGGGACGGCAGCCATGCGGGCAAGGGATGAAAATGGACACCCAAAGGCGCCAATGATGGCTGACACGGAGCAGGGGACGATGTTTGCGGCTAAGGCCGACGATTTCCTCACCATTCACAGAAAGGTGAATGATGAAACCGAATGGAGAAAGACTGAGATACACGTTCGAAAGATTAAAGAGGTGGAGACGGGAGGTAGGCCAACCGCGCTCAACGATCCTTTTTACATGGAAATGAACGACTATTGCCGTTTTCAGGACATGAAAGGAGTTGATCCAATAGCCGAATTGCATATGTCCAGAAAGCAAAACACCACGTCGCTTCCAACGTGGTCATCCGGAGACGAACCATTTTAAATTTTAATATATGAGAATTACAGAACAAATCATGCAGGAGGTACAGCAAATAGCTGACTTGCACTATGGTGGACACTACACCATCTTCCGTTTTACTTCCCACTGGAAGGCCATCTGGGGTACGCCTATAGACGTACGAACCAACTGCCATCATGCAGCCGCATACAATAATTTTGAGGAAGCGTTGATTGGATTGATTTACCAGCACGACAGGGCTCTTGCCGAGCACTTCACCAAAAAAATGTATCACATAGACCTTGACGATGTCATCTTCTGAAGCGCAAAATAAATGGGACCTGATGCATACGTTCAGCTACGCATACATCTGCCAGCCGCCGAGGCAGTACTGGGACAATGAAGAATTTATGCTTCAGAGAGACATCCTGTTTAATCAGGTGGCCAACGATGTCCATCGCACCGATTGGAAAATAATATACGGACGCTATAGTGAATATTTACCTATTAGACTGGCCTACAAAGACGCAAAAGAATACTTTGAGGCACAGGCCCAGGAGCAAACAACTCCTGCGTACGAGGAGATACGCGGATATGCCGAAAGGGTGGCAAGGCAAAAAGCAGAAATGCGCCGACCAGCACCCGTGTATGTCCCTGTAAAAACAAAAAAGAAAAAATGATAGACCTGCTGATAAACTTTGACAAAGAAGAGGACAAAAAGAAGCTGTTCTCCATTATGAAAGTTTTAAAGGGCGAACACGCTGTATCTATCAAAAAGAAGCGAACCCAGCGTTCAACACAGCAATCAAAATACTATTGGGGTGTAGTGATAGCATACCTATCAGAGGAGCTGGGCTATACGAAAGAGGAGGTCCATCAGCTCATGGGCCGTATGTTTCTCAAATACGTTAAAAGCGTAGCTGACGGAACAGAGGAAGTGTTTGTTCGTTCTACCACTTCGCTAAATACTTTGGAAATGACGGAATACATTGAATCCATCCGTACATTTGCCCTTAGCGAACTCGGAACGTATATTCCAGACCCTAATGAAATCATCTACGAAAAGTAGCAGCAAGCCCAAACGAATTGTAACGCCACGTGTGGCCAGAACCAGAAACGGAGGGAGCGAAACGGAAAGCCAGCACATGGGCAAAATTAGAAGCGCCCTCAGGAATATATCTCGCTGGTGGAAACCATTTGCTATGGCCTTAAAAGCGGCAAGTGTTACGCATCACATTGGCAGGAGAAAGCGTGTTTTATATCTCTGCTCCGTATGTGATAAGCTATATGACAGAAAGCAGGTGGAGGTTAACCACATTATTCCTGTCGGCAGCCTAAAAGCGTATTCTGATCTTCCAGGATTTTGCGAACGTCTTTTTGTGGAGGACGTATCATTACTGGAGGTGGTTTGTAAAGAATGCCACCTGGAAATCACCCAGGAGCAGCGAAAGAAAATTTGAATTGTTAAAAATAGAGCATAGTTTTGTGCTCTATATGGAAAAGCAAATAAAACAAGTGCTGGAGTTTTATGATGCTTTTGGGCACCCTAAATCGGACTCCCCAAAGTATCTTGAAACGCATAGGCTGATAATGCGCCACAATATTCTGAACGAAGAAGTGGTGGAGCTTCTTAATGCTGGCGTCAAGGGTGATCTTGCCAATGTTGGAGACGCAATCATAGACTGTATGTACATTCTCATTGGAACAGCTATTGAGTTTGGCCTGTCCGACAAGCTTACTGCTATGTTCGATGAAGTTCATAAAAGCAATATGAGCAAACTGGGAGAGGATGGTAAGCCTATTTACCGCGAAGACGGAAAGGTGATGAAGGGCCCGAATTACAAAGAACCAAATTTAATAGATATAGTTTATGATTAAGCATCCAAACGTAACAATGGTGGATACGAGGGTACTCGTTCTTCCGGATAAGGCAGCAGATTTTTACGACGAGAACGGCATCATTGTGGTTCCCGATATGGCAAAAGAATCTCCCCCGCAGGGCGAGGTAATTGCTGTTGGCAATAAATGTGAAGTGGTCAAGGTGGGCCAAAAAGTGCTTTATACCCGGGGCTGCGGTACGCGATCCGAGTTTAACCGCACAGAGTATTTGATTATGCGGGAGCACGACATCCACTGTATTCTGTAATGGCGTTTGTAACGGAATATACCGAAAAACTTCAGCCCATCAGAGAGTATCTGGTGGAAATCACTGGCATTTACGAGGATACCATAAAATATGGGACGCTGTTGCTTCACGCTCCGTCCAATATATATAACGAAACCAATGGACTATGTGAGGAAGGCAAAGTAAAAAAGGCGCCCATAAAGGGGGCAATGGATGAGGATTTGGTCGGAGAGAAAGTGCGGTTTTGGTTCTCGGAGGCTCACTCCGTTTACAAGGGCAATAGCCCCAAAATCAACGGCCACCTCCTCGTTCAGCCCCAGAGCATTATTGCAATAGGTAATCGTATGATTGGGGAGTACATTTATTGTAAGCCAATAATGACCCCAAGATCAAAAGCCGGTCTCATCATACCCAACATTGAACTGGTGAGTTATGACACGCTCCAAAAACCTGTAGAAAAGATACGCGAATTCTACACTGATCGTGGCATGGTGGCCGGAGAAAACGCACTCTATCCGGAGGGAACTGTTCTGTATTGGGGCGATGAGTCTAACGTTAGGCTTGGATGGGACGAGGGATTTCTTGTTCGTTCCCGTATGGTGCTGGCTTATGGATCAGATGCGGAGCATTTGTCGTATGTAAAAAGAAGGCCGAAGTGAAAAAGATAGAGGTCCCGCTGTACGCAAAGTCCGAAAGAAGGGGTAGGCCGATAAAGTATGACTTTTCTGCATTCAACAATCCAAAAACGCAATTTATTGTATTAAAAGGGTTTGGTATTGAGTTCTATAGCAGCATACGATCTACGCTTTGCAGGTGGAAAAGGCTGTCTGGAAACACCCGACAAGTGTTTACTTACGATTACCACCCATACAAAGACGGCGTAGAAAAGCATTGGGTTATATGGAGAAAATAAAGTGGGAAAACAGTGCCGGCCGATTACGATATTATTCCTTTAGTGAATACATAAAAATTGGCGTACAGGTGTTTCCGGATGCCAGACTAATAGATTTAAAAAAGTCATGGAGGATAGCAAAAAGAGTACTAAAAACAAGGGCAAGGCCCCGGGTAGCGCATTTCAAAGAACAGAATGGGTGGATTGTCTACCGCCATCCAAGAATTCATGGCGAAGAGTATATAACCAAGACCTTAGATGCTATGAGGTTTTTGTACGAGGAGGGAACTTTCTTGTAGCTACGGGAATAAACAGCGAAGCGGATTCATATATAATTGGCATACTTCCTGCTTTGGTTGATTTAGTTGAGGACGTTTTAATGCAAATAAAAAATGGCGAAGTCGAAGAAAGAACATATGGAGGACTTAGACACATCCTCGGTGAGCACGGTAAAACTTACCGAAAAACAAAAAGAGTGGATAGAGTTGGTCTACAGCGACGAGATTCCACTGAGTCTGACCTGGGAGGGGAGGATAGCTGAGGTGACACGCCGACTGGGGCATAAAATAGACGAAAACGCCCTTGTTGTCGGAAGCCGGATACACTTTGCCCTCAACATTAAAGCAGAGGCCTATTGGTCAATGGTGATGATGTATCACAACGTTTGCGAATCCATCCGCTCTCCAGAAAGCCCGGGAGAAGGAAAGGCGGCAAACGAGAACAGCAGCTACAAGACAAAGATAGAAAACAGTTTAAAGCTAAAGCCGGTGATGGACGAGATCAGAAGGCTTGCCGAAGACTTGTTTAAAAAGAACACTGTGGCCGAGGCTGACTTTAACGCAGGTAAGCTGGAAAGCGAATTTGGTGAAGGAGCTCTGGAGGCAGCGCTGAGAGAGGTGAACAATGAAGGTAGTTCTAAAAAAGAAAAAGACAACGCCAGGAAGGAGGCCGCATAAGCAGCTTTCCAAGGTGATGGCTACAAAGCTAATTGATGTTGAGGTGGGCCACATCTACCCGATCAGGAAGGCTTATTTTAGAACCCAAACCTATATGGACATCAGGCAATACCTGAGCAGAGTGTACGAGGGGGAGTTTGTTCTGATAGACGAAAACCGCCACCAATACATAGTTAAACGAGTGAAAAGAGCATATGAGACGACAGACACATCGAAGGAAGTGCTCAATAAACATTGGCGATTTTATATTCCTAAAAGGAAAGTATGTAACGGCAAAGTGGGAGGCAATAAGTCTTCTTCCTGATGGAGCTGTTTTTATGCAAAGCGTTGGAGACGTGAGAAAAGAATATACACACCCAACGTCTTTCTTTTATCCGGGCAGACCGCTATGGAGAGGGGGCCTGCCAGCGTTTCCATCGAACAAAACCTTGGAAAGAGACTTTGAGGCGTTTTTGATGAAGGGACGTGCAATGTCTATGATAAAGGCATTATTAAAGATACAGAAACGTCTTTCTAAGATGCAAAGTGCAGAAAAAATATTATCTTGCACTAACACTATGGAAAAGGCGCTCAATGAGTTAAAGCTAAACCTGAGGAAGACATGAAGCTGTTGGAAACGCAAAAGCTGGTGAAGAACCGTATTGTGGAAACGATATGGAACGTGGAGTGTCTTACGCCGTCCATTCCAGAGGACCTGACGTCAATTCCAGGGTATGGAGACCCCAAGGCCAAGTTCACTCGCACTCCCATCCCGGAGTACATGAACATTGAAAAGAGCCAGATAGGGGATGATGGAGCCATCAGATATACACCACTCCAGCAACAGTTCATTCGGGAGGAAGTAAAAAAGATATTCCACACCGGACAGTGGGCGTACATACGCGGGGTGCTTACGTGGATAAATCCCTGGATGTATCTCGGCCTTAACTATTGGCGCCCGGCCCTGGAAACTAATGACGGGTTTCTTGAATACAGGGACCGCCAGCGTAAAATCCTTCACTTCTGCTGGCACGTTTACCAGAATGAAAAAGAACTTGGCGTCATCTACCTAAAAGGACGTCAAGAAGGATTGTCCACCTGGGGCCACCTTATAATGTTCTGGCTTGCCATCCGGGCAGAAAAGCAAAACATAGGACTTTCATCTTCCGATCAGAAGCTGGCGGATGAGAACTTTGACGAACTTATTGCAAAGCCCGTGTCTTCTCTTCCCATCTGGCTTATTCCGGTGCATAGGATGAATAAGAACGAACTATTGCTAACAGAGCCGCCAGAACGCCAGTCTAAAACTAAGAAAACTGCCAGCGTTTCCAAAGCACTCGGAGGTTCTATTAGGCTCCGGGCCCTCACTAAGAGAGGATGGGATGGTAAGCGTTTGAACGGATTGTTTGCCGATGAAGGCGGTAAGTGGGTGCAGGTGCAAATCACCAAATGGTGGAGTAAGCAAGTGAGAGCCCTGATGGTGAATGGACGTAAACGTGGATTTGCTTTCTTCCCCACAACTACAGAGGAGGGAGATCAGGGGGGAGAAGAGTTCCGGAAGTTTTACGAGCAGGCAAACGTAGAATCCAGACAGAATGGAAAGTACCCCACCACCACAAACAAACTCGTTAGTCTTTTCCTTCCGGCGTACATGGGACTCCCCGGTTGGACAGATGCGTACGGGAATGACATAGTGGAATATCCAGATGACGAGCAGTGGGCCTGGATGCAGAGACATGGACATGATGAGCGCATAGGAAGCAGAGACAAACTGCTTAGAGATCGTCAGCAGCTTCTGGAGTCGGGACTTGACGATTTGTACGCAGAAGAGATGCGTCAGAATCCATTCACGCCCTCAGACGCATTTAATAGCCTTAATGAGCATTGCCCGTTTGATATATCCATCCTACAGGCTCTAAAGCGCACAGCAGACGTTAAAGCCGTTCAGGATCGCGTAAGAACCGGATACTTCTATTGGATGGACCCTAAAGAGAAAACAGTAGTTGGCTGGAAGGAGGACGCCAAGGGCGTTATACAACGCACCTGGGAACCGCCCGGATCAATGATAAACAGAATACAAATCAAAAGGGGCGTAAAGTGCTCTATGAACGGCAAGCTTGGCTGCCTGGGGGTTGACCCATACCTAAAGGCCAGCACAAAAGGCAAGGGCTCTAAAATGGCCATCACCGGCAAACTGTACTACAACGCAGCTTATGAGGCTGAGAATAAAAAACACAGGGTGAGTACCGGGAACGATATGCCCGGGTACTTCCCTACCCCGTCTGTTTTTCTGTCCTTCACGCACAGGTCTGCCGATCCTAACATGGACATGGAGCAGCTATTAATGGCAGCTGTTTATTATAGTATGCCCATAGTTATCGAAAATAACGCATCCATTAGTGTAGAAAACTTCTTTAGCGCCAGAGGCTATGGGGGCTTCCTGCTTCGCGAGGCCGAGATACTAAACGAAGCGAGTCCAACCCAGATGCAATGGGAGGTGGTGGGAATACACACCGGCGGAGAGGGCCAGGGAAGTGACGTGGTCAGAAGGGGAGCCACTTATTTTAATGACTTCCTGCGCGGGGACAGCATCTTTCTTGGAGAGCATACGTACGATATTGTGGAGGAGCCGATCAGGTATCCTTTCATGCAAAGCATCAACGATAATATGATGTTTGACATTACGGACAGGACCAAAAGTGACGCCACTATGTCCATCATTATGGCTCATTTCTATGAGTTTAACATAAACGAATACAGCAACCCATTTGCCCTGGGAGGCCAGGTTGTACGAACCGCAACCAACCTGTTCCCAAAAGGAACATTTTTGAGAAGGGTGAGGGCGTAAAATTTTTTTATAGGAAGAGTCAGGAATTTTGTAATTTTGGGCTTCACTAAAAATATTTTTCTCAATGGCACTTCTCAATATGCATTCTACAGTAAGTCCAATTTCTGGTCTTGCTATTTCCACCCCATCTGGCTCTGCTCTTATTACCTATAATACAGATGCAATGAATTGGCCTACACTTGCTTCTCAGTCTGGTATTGCTGCCTGGTCTCAGTTTGAGTACACTAACGCAAACCAAACTGTAGGTATTGCTAAAGTAAAGCACACTGTAGCTAACATACGCACCTTAGCTGGAGCTTCAACTGTAAGCTAAAAAATTCTTGTCATTGAGCTAAGAAACGCCACCCCTCGCAAGGGGGTGGCTATATTTGTTTTATATAGGTTGAGAATAGTGTACGCCCCATTGATCATGCAAAACGCCAAATCCAGCCCCTTTTTCGCTAATTGTTTTCATATTATGAAGGTTCTCCTTTTTTCCCTTTTGAGTTGTCCAATCTGAATGATGTTCTTGATGATAGCAAACTTTAAACGGGAGTTCATGCTTCATTTTGTCGGCCCAAAATCCATCCCACCCAATTCGCCCAAGATATAAATCAGCATCCAGTATAGATTGTAAACAAGAAGCATTTTTGCGAAAAGCAAACAAATCTAAGCCTGGGGCGGCGGGGTATTTCTGAATATCTGAATAAGATAAAACATGAGGTATTCCGCTAACATTTACCCTTCTTGCATAGCAGCAATCTAAATTTAGGCTGTCCATGTATGCCCTTATTATAGACGTAGATTCATTTACAAGACATATATCCCTATTTGAGATAAGCAAAATATCATCAGGATGTGATAACAGCTCAAGACCTTCTCTCAAAATATCATTAACAAAAGGAAGGCCATTTGACTGGTGAAAACTTGTACTAAAATGAATATCTTGTTTTGACAGATGATTCCATGTTATCATAGCCATTGAGTGACGATGCATTACATCCATATTTTCGCTAATATAATCGTTTACAACCAAATAAGTTCTTGCTGCAAAGTAGTCGCTAAACTGTCTTACCGTTTGGTTTCGATATATTAAGGCCATCATATACGAATAATCAGATGAAATCATTTCCTTTGTAATTATCCCTATAGTATTTGGTTTTGGCGCACCTTGAACCCATGATGGGCTTCTGGTTATCAAAATGCATGGCATATCACATAAATGATATTGTAGGCTGTCATTTAGAATATACAATGTGTCGGGCTCGTTCATAGCATCTTTTAAAATTTTAAACCCTCTAATGTTCGGATCGTAAATATTAAATGGTATTCCAAGCATTTTAAGACACCTGCAAATGTTAAGCAATATGTTTTCGTCGCCTGCAACTTTATTGCTGTGTCCATCTAAGTTTATTACAGCTTTTTTAAAATGATGATGCATAGTATTCTTGATATGTTTGAAAAGACCGAAATTGTTTCATTTGTTCTAAGGGGGTCCTATCTTGCTGGCAAATAATAACTCTATGATGAGGATGAGAAAGAGTTAATATGTCTCTTGCTATATACGGACTTGAATCTGTAACCTTTTTCATTTTAATACAAGTATGTTCAGGGAATAGCTCCTCTACTATGCCTGAAAAATGCTCTAAACAAGCAATTAAAGAAGGTTTTTTTAATTTTTTACACACCATATAAATGTCCCCAAATCGACCAAGAACAAGATAGATGTATTCTATTTTTTTATCATACAATAAATTAAACCGTTCTGAGTTATTGCACACGGCTATTAGCCTCCCATGAACATCATCATTATAGACAATTTGATACGATGGGTCTTTTTGAACAATCATTTTAGACCTATAGTGTTTTACATGATGCGTATCGTCAAGAACGAGAATGTATGGCTTGTTTCCCATAATTTCGCGAACTAAAAAAAATTCAAAAAGGCCAATACCTCCTGCGCTATCAAGAAGAATAAGGGGGTTCCCGTCTGCCACTTTTGGCAATACCTCCGATAGTATATTTTCTCTCATTCCCTCTACTCTTTCGCCCCCATTGAGCATTCCCATAAGTTCGTTTGTATAAAACTCCATAGGATTGGCATCATCAATAAATACATCATCCTCAAAAATTTGCGGATTCCTTTCCATGAATTTAATTGCCTCTTGAGAATTAACAGAAAGCCCATGTAAGCACTCCACAAATGGAAAGTCCTTTAAATTCTCCTTTGCTTGAGAATAGTTCTTGTATGAGCACTCTATCGTATAGAGTTTTTTAGGTTTTAAATAAGCAAGCATTCTTGTGCTTCCCATCCCTAAGTAAGTCCCGGTTTCAATAATAAATGACGGACTAAATGTTTGTAAAGCATCTAAAAATGGCTTGTCTTCGACCATTGTTATAGATGCGTGTTCGTAATCTTGATATAGTTTCATTGACGAAAAATTTTTCAAATGTAAAACAAATAACCGCAAAAACAGCTCTGGGCAAAAGATTCCTCAATTGTTAATGGAAAAAATATGTTGTAAATTGCAGCCACTATGGATGTCCTTCAAAGACTTATCACCACCGTTCTAACATACCTCAACGCAGCGGGATATTACAAGAGCGCAGAGGAGATACAGAACGCCATCAATATTGCCCAGCTTGACCTCTATAAACGATTGAGGGGTAACATGGCACAATACGTTCCCGGCAGGCCTCTTGCCGCTGTTAACATTGGGCAGACAGCCGTTTCTACGGATGCCTTGTGGGAGCTTTATTTGAGCATAGGGCAGGACTTCGGCACTGGGTTTGCGGATATAGCATCGGCAGCGGCTCTGTTTGGAAAGAATGCAGACATTGTTCTTTCTCTTGAGGTGGCCTATGATGGCAGCCTTAACGATTTGTACCCCGTAAACATCGTTCCCGACAATCAGTTTTTAATGCTGAAGAACAATCCCGTTGTGCCCCCTATTCCAACAAGGCCAATAGGAAGAATATATGACGAATTTCTCGTTGAAATACTTCCGTCTCCTGTTGCAAAGTGGAGAGCAAGGGTGCTTACGCTTCCAAGGCCTGTGGCTTTCACATTTACAGACAATGGCGGTCCAATGCCAACAATTACTATAACGCAAGGCATTGATTGGACAGCAGACAAACTTGACAACCTCGTTTACGGAACTGTCGCAAACCTTGGATTCAACTTGTCCAATGGCGTACTCGTACAGAGCGGAAACTCCATGAACGAAAAGATTCTCTAAGATGGACTATAATTACATTGCCAACCAAATCGTCCTGATGTTCATGGCCGGAAGGCCAACAACAGAGGGCATTGATGTTCGTGAAGTGGAGGCTTGGGTGAAAGAGGCTCACGCTTCCATAGGCCGTCAGGAATACTTCGAGAACTACAAGGCCGAGAACCAATCCACCGTGAACGGCAATTGGCTTGTGTCTTATACGCTTCCACTTATAGCTCCATCATCCACCGATCCCATCCAATATCACAAGGCAAACCTGGCCGAAAATTATTTGCCACTTCCTAAAAACCGTGGCGTAGTGAGAGTGGCTGTGGCTGATACAGATCATAAGGGAAGAAAGCAGCTGGCTTTTATTAGCCTTGAAAACTACGAAAACATACGAGGAGGAAGTACAATTAAATGGGCAGGAGACTATTTCTATAGCATGGCCGCCCAGACTGTGTACATTCTTCCCGCCTGCAACAACCAGATAAAAATAAAGAATATTGTTGTAACCCAGGCTGTCGCAAATGAGGCCACCCTGAACGATTCGCACGTAATGCTTATTGTTAGCCAGGTGATGCCTTTAATGATGCAAAGGTTCGGCCGGAAGGCGGACATGGTGACAGATGCCAATCCTAATCAGCAATAAATATGCTCACAGATAGCGTACAAAGTATAGTAGGCGTAAAGATGGAGGAGCTGAAGGCTCCAGCCAACATGGAATTTGACTTCCAGGAATGGGCGTTAAACTTTGTGCGCCAAATGCAGCAGGACGTAAAAACCCTCATCCCAGACAGGGACAAGGATATGTTCATCCCTCTGGATAACTTAGGATACAACATCGTTCGTCTTCCAAGCGACTACTATGACTACATATCCGTTGGAGCGCAAGTAGGGCACTACGTAAAAGGACTGGCGATTAACAACCGGCTTACATCCAATAAAGTTCAGCCCGAAATTCCACCGCTCATTCAGAGCAGCTACAACAACATCTGGTACTGGGGCGGGCTTTATGGCTATGGAATGGGCTGGGCCACATCCGGTGCCATTGATGCCTACGGAAACGGAGGAGACTATGGGGACATCCAGATTGATCCGGCAAAGCGCATAATGATAACCAGTCCCACCTACCGGTTTAAGAACATATATTTGCGTTATTATACCAACTGCCTTACGCCATCAGCCGAAACCGTAATACACCCTTGGTTTATTATGGCCATGAAACATTGGCTGAACTATTGGTATTTTTTCAACAGAAACGATCCAAGATGGCAGGTGAGTCAAAGAGAATACGAAAAAGCGTATCTTTATGCGCTCCAGAGCAAATACAGAACAGACATTCCTACTATTGTCAAAACCGTAGAAAGAATCAGAGGATATAGACACGGATAGAAATAATTATGGCAGAGACAGCAGGCACCATTGGCATTCCGGTTCTCAAGAACGAGCTTCTTCCGTATATAGAGAACTATGCTCGTCGGCAGGAAAGGGCGGCAGCCCTGGAGGCTGCAAAGCAGCGCCAGAAAGAAATGCTGGAGTATAAGCGTTTGACGGACCTCCAGAAGACAGCAATTCCGGACATCCCGGCTCCTAAGGGAGGATACTTTCAGGACTTCATTGACGAAGATATAAAGGCTTTTACGGACATGGCAACACAAGCTGCCGTAAAAACTCGCAGAGGGGAGATGCCACAGGGAGACTTTATGTCCACCATCAACCTTGGAAAGTCTAAGGTGGAGAATAGTGCAAATAGGGCTTTGTTCCAGAGCGAACGATTGGGCGAACACGCAAAGAAGTTGCAGGACATTGGAATTAACGCCACTCCCGGACTCATAACGCAATACGTTCAAGAGGGCAAAAAGTCCACTCCTAATTTTCTTGAGGCGCCCCACACGGAGCTATTCACGGCGTATGCGCTTCAAAATCCGGCCAACATCAATCCGGCTAAAATGGCTCAGATAGCAATGAAGGACCTTCCTCAGGAGCAGGTGGAAATTGAGAGCGGAGGAAAGGTGGAGAAGCTTTCTTACTATCCGATTTTTAAAGTTGGGGCCAAAAAGACTCCAGACGGAAAAGAAATCATTGGCGCAACGGAGGTGGACATTCCAGCTGCCGAAATGATTGTTAATCGCAATCAGGACCTGAAGGTCGCCAAGGATGCATGGGTGAAGGGCACCGCAGCCAAACTTATGTACAGCCCAACGTACAGCCAGCTACAGCTTCCTCAGGCAGAAAAAGAGCAGAGGGCTATGCAGGAGGCTACCAAACAGTTCTACGATCAATTTAGCGCTCCTTACAAGGCAGAAAAGTTTGGCAGAAGGTACGAAGGCGGAAAAGGCGGGGCTGGATCAGGCGGGGCTGGAGCTTATGCAAAGTTCCGGGTAGGCCCTGCTGAAATCAAGACAGCCCAAAACGCTAAGATACCTGTGTTTGAAATGGTGGGTCCGTCCAGAGCCGATGTTGACGTAGACGTCCCTCAAAACACTACATTTTACAATACAGCAACAGGAGCAAAAGAAACCCTCACCGACGCTGGGGCTAAACTTTTAAATCCTGCAATCGGTTGGATGGCTATTGACAAAACAGGCAAAGAGATTGATCCAAAAGACTGGGGTCGAACAAAGGTGAGCGATGTAAAGTTTATCCCGGGTGTGTATGGAATTAAAAGTTCATTGCAGCCAAAAGGACAAACTTCTTTTATAAGCTTTGGAGGAGCCGCCGGACAGGCAGGCCCATCTCTTACTGGAGACCAAATATTTGTAGAGGAGGGGATTCCTGGGTTCAAGACACTTGCAGGAGGTATTCTTAGAGCTCAAGGCTCTTCATACGAAAACGCTAAAGCCAAAGCTTTGGCTGAAACAAAAAGAAAGTTCCTTCAAACTAAGTTTAGAACGAAGAAGAAATAGGAATGGAGAATCCACGGAAGAAACTATACAGCTCCTTAGTTGCATCTGCTGATCCGGATGTAAAAAAACATTTCAGCCAATGGTCAGCAGACGAGTTTGACAAAAAGCTTTCTGAGGATGAAGAGTTTCAAAAGGACCTATTCCTTGACCTTCGAGACATTGGCATGGCCAAGGATGAGGCCACATTTGCTAAACAATATCTGGCACAGCCAGCTCCTGCTCCGGCAGCACCAGCGGCAAAGGCAGCTCCTGTAGCAAAGTCTGTGGAGGCAGTAAAGGAACCATCCACATACGGCGCGTTAGACATAACAAACTACGGGCCTATTGGGGCAATTAAAAAAGGCGTAAGCGGCTTGGTTTCTGCTGCAAAACAATTTATAGGCGTTAAGTCGGAAGACGCGAAATACGAAGAGGCTCAAAAAAAAAGTCAATCTGGCTCTGTAAGTGGATTTGCGGGCGGTGAAGACTTGCGAATTCTTAGCGAGTACGAGAACTCAGCTAAAGACTGGAAATTAAAGCAGGGTCAAAAAGAAGAGGCGGGGAAATCCCAAATGCTTTACACCGGCATGGGGGCCCCTACATACCAGCCAGCGCTTGGGTTTACGCCAGAGCAGGAAAAAGAGTATAAAAAAAGCCAGCAAAACTACGGTCAAGTAAAGGAGAAAGCCAACCAGGTTATTAATAGTCAGGTATCAAAAATTGTAGAAAAAGCAAAAATTGATAAGACTGCATACAAAACCGACAAATACGGTAAAAGCGTACCTGACCCCGAGTGGGTGATGAAAGAGGCCAGGTCCATCGCAACCAAAGGCGGTGCTGAAATTGGTGGATATGCAGAAAACCATTTAAGAAACACCATCACAGCTGGACTTGTTCAAGAAAAAAGGGCTCCTGAAATACAAAAAGAATTTCTTAAGCTAAACAAAAACAAGACAGCAGCGCAGGAAATACAAGAGCTATTTGATAAAGGCGTTGAGCCAATGTCTACGTTTCAAAACAGATACACCAACGCTGTTAAAAATGCAGAAAAAATAGCAACGGAGGAGTATAGGCCAAAAGTTGAAGCCGTTACAAATGAATACAAGTCTGCTATAGAAACATACAAACAGAACGTAGCTTCTGATCCATCTATTAAGCAGGCGGTTGATGAATATGATGCCCAAAATATAGCAAAGCTACAGGAGGGCGTCAACAAGGGTGCTCTCACTGTAGAGCAGGCTAACGCAATGCTTACCGGAAAAGATTCAATGGACGCTCGCAATGCGTACATTAATAAAATGGTGGATGAGAAGCATGGCAAACCACTGGGCGAAGCATACAATAAATACCTATCTGACGTAAGTACGCTGAACAATCGGTACAACGCAAGAATGCGTAGGCAGTCTGAGGAGCAGAAAAACTACTTTGACAATCAATACAAAAAAAACATAGCTGCGGCTAAAAAGAACTTTAACGTTCCTCAGTATTTATTGGACAAATACGAGCGGCTTTATAAGCAGGCAGATGAAATTGTATCCAAAAGAGAGGGTGCGTTTAAAAACCAGTCAGATGTAAACGCAAGTATCTGGGACAACTTTATTTCAAGTACCATGAAGGGGCTTGGCGAGGGCATACAAAGCACCGCCTATACCTTAGGCATGGAAGACGTTGCTTCGTTCGGCGATCTTCTTGCTAAGAACTTTGAAACATCCGATCTTACCATAAACTCCTGGAATGATGTTGGATTTGGTAAGGAGGGCTTAACAAAGTTTGCCAATTCTGCCGGAAGTATTTTGGGGCGTATGGGCCCTGGACTTGCTGGATCAGCTGCCGTCGCAGCAGCATCTGGGGGACTCGGACTCGGATTTTTGCCTTCACTATTTCTAACATCCGTTCCCAGCGCTGCATTTGAAACCGCTGACATTATGGGCAGCATTGAGCAGCAGGTGCTTGCAAAAGGGGGCGACATTGTTGCAGCAAAGAAAGCTTCCGAAAGGGCGCTACAAAGCCAGTTATTGGTTGCTCCATTGTATGCATTAGAGTCGCTATCCTTTTTCCCTAAATTTTTAAAATGGGCAGGGAAGGGCAAATATGCTGGGCTAAATATTGCTAAACGTGCTGGAGCTGGATTTGCGACCAATATCGTTACAGAAACTTTTCAGGAGGTTCCGCAAAACGTTTTTGAGGAAGCTATTCTTGATGGAAAGGACCCCACATTCAAAGAATTGATTGAGCGTACCACCTTTGAAAAAATAAAGAACACATCTGCCAGTGTTGCCTCTCTTGGCTTACTTATGGGAGCTGGGCCGCAGATAGTGGACTCATCAAAAGACGCTATTGCCAAAAGGGCTGCTGCCGGATATTTTGCAAACAATATACTTGGTCAGGCATCCCATCCCGCCTTGCAGGCGCAGAACCAAACACAGTTCCTTACGCAGCTTGCTGATGAAAAAGGCGAAAGGTTTGCTGCCCAAATGGTGAATGTTCTTTTCCAGAAAGGGAACATTGACAAGGTGAAGGCTGAGGCACTTGCCAATAAGTTGGCCAACTTCCAAAACTTCAAGCAAACCACTTTAGGTCAAAGCGAAAATCAAGTAGTTCGTCAGGCTGGCTTCATGTTGTTTGACAAATACATGGAGGCAAAGAACAGCAAGAATGAGCAGGCCCAGGAGTCTGCCCTTGCCGCTCTGAATGACTACGCCAGAACCGGCAATGCAGAGCTCGTTATGCTTCAAATGCCAGACGGATCATTTAAAGTCTACAACTATGATGACCTTAATAGTCTTATGGATGATGAGGACTTTCAGCAAGCGTCTCGCGAAAGCAACGAGAAGTATGGCGCTGTGTTTGAAATTACGCCTCTTGTGCAAACACAGGAAGGTCTTCAGAACCCCAAGCTGCAACAAATAATTCAGCGGTTTGACGATATTCGTAAAGAGGCGCCAAAAGATACAAAAACAGAAGCAGAGGACACGACGGAGGTAGAAGAGATAGACGATGCGAAAATTCTGGAAGGCCAGAAAAGGTCTGGCTTTGAGGCTCCAAAGCTTTTTGAAATTATTCCTGTAGAGGCGGCGGCCGTTCTGGACGCTGTCAGAAGTAAGGAGCAGGGTGTTACCCCGGACGAACTAAGCGGGGCGTCAAACGCTATTTATCAGCTACACAAAATGTACGAGAAGATGCGTTCAAGCACCACTCGTAATCTTACGCTGGATCAAATTGATGACATTACAGGAGAGCTTGAGCAGGCCATCACCGAGTTAGAAAACCAAAAGACAAGGTTGGCGATAGGTGACGAACAAATGGATTCGCTTCAGCAACAGGACACCGAATCGAACCAGACAATTGACACCGTAACGGCACCTACCGAACAAGCACCACAGGTGGCGCCCGTTACAGCTCCGGGAGTAGTTGTTGAAGCTCCTGCGGCTCCGCAAGCCGCACCAGAAGCAGCTCAGGCGGAAGCGCCAACGCCAGCAAAGCCAAAGGCGAAGGTGAACGTATTTACCGACGAAGAGGTAATTGATTCGTTCTCTCAAAAAGAAAGCGAGATATACGACAGGTTATTGTTTGACGGTGATGAGGACCTGGCCAATCAAATGATTCGCGATAAAAGACGCCAGCTTGTCGGGAAGGAGGTGGAGCTGCTGGATGTAGGAAAGATAAGCGAAAAGGTAAGGCAATCTTTTGCCAAAGCTGGTATTGACATCGAGCTCCTTTCTGCGGATGAGTTCGTTCAAAAGCTTAAAGAAGCTGGAGAATCGGCCTCCAGAACCCAAGAAGGGGTGTTTGATGACAACAGGGGAAAAATATTTATAAACAAGGACGCTCTTAAGTTAGGGTGGGGAACTACAGTGGTATGGCACGAAGCCATTCACCCGATAATGAACATCATACATAACAGCAATAAGGCACTGTACGATAAAATACACAAGGGGATTCTTGCTAACGCTAAGGCTAACCCAAGAGGTGGAATGCAGTCCGTTATAAATGATGTAGAAAAAGTTTATACAAAAGAAAAAGGATATACCGATGCTGACAGAAAGGACGAGATAATTGTTGAAGCACTTGCCAGGCTATCCGCCGGAACAATGTCCTTCAGCGAGCTACAGCCTACGCTTCGTCAGCAGTTCATCGACCTTATAAATCGGATTGGGCGCATTCTCGGCCTTAGTAAAGCTGAGGTGAGCGACATGAAGGCAATTAAGGACCTTGCCAAAAAAATTACCGAAACCATCAAAGAAGGACGCGATCTGTCCGAGATTGTGGGTGCGGAAAATATTGGTAAGTATAAAAGGCAAGGCGCCCTTGCTGCGAGCCTTGGAGAAAGAGGCGAAATGTCTCTTCAGAAAAACGGCACCGGAATAGCTCTTGAGGGTAATGAAAAAGTAGTAAAAGGCAAGAACGCCCCCACTGTTACTACGGCTCAGGGATTCCAGGAGGACTATTCTCTTGACGACATTTTAGCCACTGACTTAGCGCCCACCAGTAGAACGGTGACGCTTGCTTTAACTATTGCAAAGGGAGAGGCGAGCTATAAAGACAAAAAATCCGATAATAGGATAGTTGTTACGCTTCCATATAAAAATGAGGCAGTGGCAAAAAAAATTGAAAAACTAAAAAAGAAATATTCAGAAGTTGAAGGAAGCTCAAAACAAGCTAAAGAGGAAAAAGAAAAAATAAAAAATCAGATAAATGTAGAAGCTAAAAAAATTCTACAGGACTTTACTGATTTAATGACTCAGAACATACTTGCCCTTTATGATACTTTAGCTCCTAAGTTCATGGAGATAAGTAAGCAATGGTATGTTGGAGCAAATAGGATGGCCAACGCTTTAGCTAATAAGTATGGCAAAACTATTGAGCAAACTTCAGGAATTATCGCAGCACTTAGTCCCCAAAAAGACTGGTTCAACAATGTGTCCGCAGCAGAAAGAGTGATGGACATTATGGCAAATCATTCTGATACAAAACTTACTAAGGAAATTGTTGATAAAGCTGTTGACTATAACACGGACAAAAGCACTAAAAAGCATAAGCCCAATAGCTTTGCAGTTGACTTATTGGACTTCTTTAATCAATATGGAGAAGTATCCATAAACGACCTTAATGAAAGTGGCCGATCATTGCAAGACCAGGGCGTAATTTTAAGGGCAATTGATCATGCGATAAATTCTCCAAAAGTTGCCATAACCGATCCGAATGGAAAATTTATTGGATATGATAGTACGCCAATACGTTGGAATGGATTCAATGAAATTGCTAAGGCTATATTCATGTACAGGAATCCGTCAATTGAGGCTGTTAACTCTCAACTTGGCGATGGAAATAAAGTAAGAAACTTTTACAACAACATAGTTGATCCTTTTTCCAAAACGCCATATGTAACTGCTGATACGCACGCAATATCGGTGGCACTTGCTGCTCCAATGTCTGCCGAAGACGCTTCTGGCGTAGGATTATTCCTTGGCTCAAAAGAACCACTGTATGCTATAGTTAAAGACGCATATATAAAAGCTGCCAGCATTGCTGGTATACTTCCAAGAGAGATGCAGTCAATAACTTGGGAGGCCCAAAGAGTAGGCATCAATAATAAAAATAGGACCGAAGACCAAAAGGAAAGTAATTTTGCATACATTGCAGAGACCAGAAATAATTCTCAAACTCCATATGAAAGAGCAACAGAACTCATCGCAAGAAACATCAGCACAAACCCAGAGTGGGGGAAAGATAGGGGAATTGTCACCCAAAGACTCGCTGATGAAATTCGCGAAGGAGCGGAACTACGTGCCAAACAAAGGATTAGCGAAATATTTGATTTACGGGGACGAGCCAGAGGAGAACTGGGAGGAGCCGCTGCCGAGCTGGGTGGACGAGCTACCGGACGGACCGGCACTGAAAAAGGCACGATAACACAAAAAAGTCTTGGCGGTAGAGAAAAACAAGGTACATTTGAATCCGGAAAAGAAGATGAAAAATCAAGATTACGATCCGAACGAACCGGAGACCGAGGAGGACGGCCTGAGGGCGGGGCAATTGCGCCTCTTGAAGGTGCGCCATCAGTTCCAGGAGTTAACGGGCCAGACCCACAGCTTGTTGCCGTTGCCGAGCGATACGCAAAAGCAAACGGAATCCCCCTCAAAAGGCAATCAGAATACGTCAAAGTAGACGTTAATCGTGCCAAGCGTATTGCGGAAGCATACGCAGAGATGAAACACGATCCTCAAAACCCTAAGGTTAAGGAGGCGTATAAAGACCTTATCAAGCAAACTATTGCTCAATACGAGGCTTTAAGAAAAGCTGGGTATAAATTTTGGTTTATTGATACCAATATTCCCAGCAATAAAGAGTACGCTGAAACTCCGTTTAATGCCTTGCGTGACATACGCAAGAATAAAGAAATGGGCGTATTCCCAACAACAGATGGCTTTGGCTCAAGTGACTTAGATGTTAGTGATAATCCTTTAATGGAGGAGACTAAATATAAGTGGCCAGTTGGTGGTATGGATGGCGAGCTTAAACCTGTCCTTGCTAACGATCTTTTTAGAGCCGTTCACGATGCCTTTGGTCACGGACTGGAGGGTGCTGCTTTTAGAGCAAGGGGCGAAGAAAACGCGTGGCAGGCTCACATACGTTTGTTCACCGGAGCAGCCCAGGGCGCTATTACCAGCGAAACCAGGGGCCAAAACTCATGGCTTAACTTTAATTCTAACATTCTTAAGGACGTTGTTGGCGCAGAAAAAGCCAAGGAGCTTCACCCTGATAATTGGGAAACCATTACAGTTGGCGAGCACAATCGTAATGCCAAGACGGACGACACCATATTTGCCGACCAGAAGACGGGACTAATGCCCGAGTGGACCTGGACCGAAGGCCGTGCCGGAGACATGCAAGATGGTGGAACCCAGGCCAGCCTCGGAGAGCGCCAGGCCGCGCCATCTTTTGCCGAGCTGGACGAGATACTTGATATGTCTCCAGTGAAGAGCCGTGCTGCCCGGGAGAAGCTCATCGATCAGTACGGCAAAGAAACTGTCGATAGAATGATAGAAATATCTCGTAATTTTACGAAAATTATAAACGGCCTTGAAGAACAGGGCGTAGTCGAAAAAGATTGTCCATGATGAAAACATCCCTCCTTTCCGCAAGCGACAAAAAGAAGCTGAACCAAGCCGTTGAGCATGAGCTGTACGCTTCCAATTTCTACAAGTATGCTGCATCCTGCTGCCAGAAATATGGCCTTTTCGGTGCCCAAAAGTTCTTTGAAAAGGAATCGGCAGACGAACTGACGCATTACTATAAGCTGCGGGACTTCTTCAACGACCGGGGCGATGAGGCTGATATGCCGCAGATCGACGCTGTTGATTTTAAGGAGGGCATAGACCTGATGGGCATTCTGGACGCATCTTACGAGCTGGAAAAGGACCTGGGCGAGTTCTATAACGAATTCTACTTTGCCACCAAAGACGCCACCGTGCAAGTTCAGCTTCATAATTTTGTGGAGTTCCAGACAAAAGCTATTGGCGAATATGGCGACCTGATCGCCCGTCTTGGCCTTGTGAGCGAATGCCCAGGAGGTCTGTTAATATTCGATCAGGAACTCGGAAACAAATAAGGAATGGCAAAGAACCTTAGGCCCTGCAATTTCATTGTAACAAAGGGCGGCAAGGAGAAGTCCATGTCGTTCGACGAGATGCGTGAATACCTTCTGGCTAACCCTGACGTGTGGATGCCTTCCAGCACCCGCAAGATCGGGGCCGGGAAGATGCAGGCGTCGCTGGGTGGGAGGGAAGTGCCAAAAGCCATAACTGTAAAAGATGTTATTGTTAAAAAATCCGATGACTTTGCTAATGATGGCGAATACGTTGTTTTTGATAATGATAGAGAAATAGGAAGGCTGTGGTACGATAGGTCTCAAAAGAGCTGGAGTAATCCTAATTTTTATAGACCAAGCGCAGAGCCTTATTCATTTAAAAGTATATATGGCGATGTGTTGGGCGAAACCAAAGAGGATGCCGTAGCTGAAATTGTTAAAAGACACAACGAAACAAAAAAAGAAGAAAAGCCAAAAGTATCTTATGTTAAAGATGAGATACTGAATAACTTTTTAAATATACTTAACGACATAAAGCCTCTGGTCGTAAATCCTATTTTACAAAAAGAATTTGTTTATGACGACAGGGCCGCATTAGAATTTAGCAGATTTAATAAAGGCAATCTGAAAGAAGTAGAGTTACAAGATATCGCAGTTTTTAGCAAAGGAAAGGGAGAGGGGATGTCTGTTATGAAAGACATTACAGACGCTGCTGACAAAGCGGGAATTACTTTAACTCTTGATGCCAAGCCGTTTGGAACAGGTGGTCTTGGAAAGAAAGACCTCATTAATTTTTACAAAAAGAATGGGTTTGTTGTTGATTACGAAGAAGCTTATGGGGGCGAGTTTGACAATGAAAAAGACCTTATAGATTATGCTTTAGAAAATGAATCTGAAGGAGTTCCGATGAAAAGAATTCCAAAGGAAGGGGCTAAACTACAGTTCAGCGAAGGCGGCCGGGGTGAGGGGCCGAAAGCCACCGATCCTAATGTACGCAAAGCTATTATAAAAGCAGGGCAAATGTTCCGCGAGTCTGGTAACGACAAACGGGCGGCCATTAGTGCTGGCGTAGATGAACTTGTTAAAGCGGGCTATAGCAAAAAGGACGCTACAGACATTATCACGCCCGTAATTGAGCGTATCATGCAGCCTACAGCAGCAGGGTCATCTACATCTCCGGCTGGTTGGATAGCAATGAAATACATCCCTCAGGAGGTAAGAAATAAAATTGATGTAGCAACCACCACCGTTGAGAATATGAAAGCTCTCGGCGAGATGGCTGTAAAGAACGGCGAAGTTAATCCAGAGAACCTTGCACAAGAGTTTGCAAACGGATTTTCGCGTCCACTTTCTCCTGTGGAAGTGACTGCAATGGTGTACTACAAGGCCCAGCTGCATAATAAAATCACCGAAGCGTACAAGGCGCTGGAAGATGCGAAGCGCAGAAACAATGCGTCTCAAATTGAGACAGAGGAGGCTAACGTTGCTAAACTTGAACAGCAGCTACAAAACTATTACATAGCCTCCAGAAAGAGCGCCTATGAAATGGGACTTGCCTTTAGGCTCCGGCAAATGCTTCTCGATCAGGACTACGAGTTGATTGAGGTGGAGACTAAGTATCGCGCCAAGTATGGCCCCATTCCGGCTGAAACCAAGGCCACCTTTGAGGAGCTTGAAAAGCAGCGTAAGGAACTGTTGGAAAAGGAAAAGCAGCTGGAGCTGGACCGTGAGGCTTTCGAGCGTGAAAAGACAATGGCTGGTCTTGTTCAGCAAGTTGAGCAAAAGAAAAAGGGCAACGATACCGGAGTAAAGTCCGACCAGTCGTTTATTGTTCGTAACATCCTCAACAATATCGCAAAAATCCCGTCCATGTTCTCCCGGAAAATCAAAGGCCAGGCATCTGCCGGGTTGAGAGCCGGGGAGCAAACAGATGGGGAGTATATCTGGGAGCAGGCTGTTACAATGGCGGCCACCGAGCTCCAGAAAATAGATAAGCCGGACAAGGCAGCAAAAGACGATGCAATAAAAAAGGGCTTAGAATACATCAAAAGCACAAAGTGGTACAAGAGCTTTGATGCTGACGAGAGGAAGCAAATAGACAGTGAATACATGACCTTTATGCGGGCCAATACAAAGGACCCATCCGTAAAGGTTACAGACGACGAAAGAATCGTCATCTCCCACAAGACGCTTCGTGATTACACTGAACGCGTTCTGGAAGATAATCCTCTGGATAAAGACGATGTTGACAGGTATAAGAAGCTTATGGAGCTTGTCTCTAAGGAAATCCTGAAGGACATGGCTGCGGAGCTTCCGCTCGGCACCAGCTGGCAGGATATCCGTGACGCCATCACAAAATACGGACAGCAAACACAAGGCTCTAAAGAAGACCTTGAGGTTGAAATCCGGAAGATGAAGCAACTCGGCCTTAAGATGGCCCAGCTTGAAGCCGTTCTGTCTGGCAACAAGCCGCTAAAGACCGGATACCAGAGAGACCCACAAAGTCCAGAGGCCAGGTTCCTCGTTGAGCAAATTAACGAGGGGCTGAAGAAGCTTGCCATCAGCGAGATGGAAAGTGAGGCGTTCTTAAGAAGCAGTCTTGACAGAATTAAAACCAGCCTTAAGAATCAAATCGAGGACCTGGAGCAGCAAATAAAGGAAGGGAAGCGTAAGGTGAGAGAGAAATCCAAAGTTGTTTACGACGAGGAGGCTACTACGCTTAAGGAACTTCGTGATTTACTGAAAGACCAGTTGGATAAAATTGATCCAAGAGGTAGGGAAATAAGTGCAGAAAAGCAGCTTAATAATCTTATCGCTAACCTGGAGCGTTCTATTCAGGAATATGAGCGTCGCATAAAAGAAAAAGATTTCAGCGCCTTCAAACAAGTGAAGGCAGCAATTGAAAACCTTCCTCGCACCGATGAGTATAAAAAGTTAAAGGACGAGAGAGATAAACTTAAGAAGCAGTTTGAGGACCTTAAGAAGGGCCCACAAAAGTCGCCGCTCGATAAGAAACTTGAAGACCTTCAGGATGAATATGACAGCCTTCTGGACGGAACCTATCAGCCAAAGCAACCTCCGGTTCAATACAATGACCCAAGGCTTAAAGACTTAAGGGACAAAATAAGCGCCCTTAAATTGCAGCTTGGGTTTAAGAAAACAAAAGAGGATATTAAACTGGACAAACTGCGTAGAGACCTCTCCGATTTAATGACGGGAACGACAAGAGCGCGGACGGCTCCAGGCCCTGATAGCTCACAAGCAACGGCCCTTAAGAACCAGATAAAAAATCTGAAGGACCAGATGGGAATTACGGCGGCCGCAGAACTGTCCCGGGCCATTAAAGCAAAGGAAGCGCAGTTGCGTAAGATGGACGAACGCATTGCCAAACTAAGAGCCACCGGACAAGATGTTGTTTCCAAAGCAAAGATTGAAAATGCTATTATTGACGACCTGAACGACCAGATAAAGGACAGGAAGAAAATAGTTCAGGACCTTCTGGATCAGCACGGAATCACCGTAAAGAAGCTGCTTGAAGCCGAAAAGAAAAGAATACGCAAGCTTATTGAGGAAAAGGAAGAGCGCATACGCACGAAGAACTTTGGTCCTAAAGTTACCACTACCAGAAAGCTCACAGACGATCAGTACGATCAGGAGATGCGTGACCTTCAGGTTCAGAAGCAATTGCTTTATGAGCGATATGAGGAGGAGTTTTATAAAGCCGCATTGGCAGAAAGGCACTGGGCAATAAAAGCGGTTGACTTTGCCACTGCAATTTGGGACGCACCCAAAAGTGCGGTTTCGGGACTTGATATGAGCGCTCCGCTAAGGCAAGGGCTTTTTGAGGTTCTTTCACAAAACCCAATAACAACTCTTGGTGCGTTTAGATTTATGTTTGAGTCTGCATTTGGAGACATAGCACAAAAAACAGAAGTTGGTCAAAAATATGAGGAGTGGATTGCAAGAGTTAAGTCCTCGCCAGACTATCCTATTATGAAGGCCGCCGGCTTATATTTGGCTGAACAAACGGTAAAGGGTAAGGCTGCTGAAGAATCTTTTGCTAATAACCTTGTTTATCAAATACCTTTTTATGAAAGACCGGTATTCGAGTCAATTAAAGCGCTCACCGGAAAAGATATAAATCCTTTTAAAAGAGATTTTAGCCTCCACCTTGTTAAGCGAAGCGAGGTGGCATACAATGCTTTCTTAAACTATATGCGGGTGGCTGCATTTAGGGAAGTCATACAATCTTTGGGCGATCTTGATGTGCCAATTACATATCAAACACATCCAGAGGAATTTAAAGCAATTGCTGATGTTATTAATATAAGCACTGGTAGGCCAAACCTGGGCAGAGCAGAATCTGCTGCAACAATTATAAATAGGGTGATTTTCTCAATACGCCTTGTGTGGTCCAGGTTTATATTTGGGTTTCTTCCAGCCAAGGCTATGTTTATGCCGCCAGCCGCAAGAAAATTTGCTTTGATAAAGTATGGACGCGCAATGGGTTCGCTTGCAGCTATTATGACGTTGCTGTACCTATGGCTGGATAATGATGATGATGAGGATACATACGTTGAGGTTGATCCAAGGGGTAAATTTGTAAATGTAAACATTAACGAAAACACTTCGATTAATCTAACTGGAGGTCTAAGCCAATGGGTGTCCTTTTTAACTAAACTTGTTACTGAAGAGTATAAGAAAAGCAGTACTGGTGAGATTAGAAGGTTGGGGCAAACGATGAATGACCCGGACTGGAAAAGCGTTATAATGGATTTTATAGCTGGCAAAGCATCACCCTCTGCGAGAGTTTTAATGGAATACAAAATGGCTCAACCCAATCCAGAGGAGGATGGTGAAATGATTACAGCATTTGGAGAACGATATAGTGTTCTTGAGTCATTGGGTGGTCTTGCCGTCCCACTTATTCTTCAAGAAGCTGCAAAAACTCAGGATAAAAACGAAATTATTACGGCAATGGGTTTAGTACCAATGTCATTCTTTGGTATTAGCGTCAATGTTAAAGGAGACGCGTACAAGTTGCCTTCTGAAATAATGAGCGAAAAGCTTGATCCGGCTGGAAAGGACTACAAGCTTGAAGCTCAGAAGGTGCGCGTTGCAATTAAACAAGGCAATGTCGAAGCCCTAAAGAAGGGGATAGAAAAACAGGCGGTTCCTTATGCGAACTACAAGATGATATCAAACCCTGATAAGGAAACGGCGAAAGCAATGTATGCCGAAAGCCTGTTGAAGAGCTATAAAAATGATGACCTTGTGGAAAAGACTGGGTTAAAGACGGATGAAATGCGTCAAATGTTTTTCCTCATTATGTCTGGATCTGAGCTTCCAGAAATAAAAGAATCTAATCCAGTAAAAAAGGAAGCAATTCAAAAAATGCGTGATGAGCTTATTGAGAAGTTTAAAAGTATTCCAGAGCCAACAAGGCAGAACATCCTTGGTCAATACAAAAAACAGGCAAAGGAGGTTGAAGGTGTAATTGATTTGTTTAACGAGCTTGGTATTAAATACAAAGACCAAAAAACAGATCAATATAAAGCAGTTAATTGGAACGACTTTCTTCGGGGCGTTCAGTGGTATCAGGAATATGAGTATTTTTACAAAACATATCCTAATTTTAGGAAGCAAGTAGATAGCAAATGATACACAGGATTGACCGGGTGAACCCCGATGTGGACGACAGGGTGATAAAGCCCAACGAGGCACGGATGGCAACCAACCTCCGTTTCGGAGCCTCCACCGAGGACACCAACCTTTCCGGCGGAACGCTTGTTCTTGGCAACAAGGAGCTTTCCTTTACGCCTCCTTCAGGAGTGAATAAGGTGGTGGGCGTGTATGCCGACCTCGAAACCAACTGTGTGTTCTTTGCTATGTACAATAGCGAGCAGAAGCACGGCCTCTATCGCATCAATGGTGCGACAAATGTTGTGGACACGATTTTGGGTGTGGACGTTTTGGGGAACAACAATGGGGTTCTTTTGAACTTCCAACCCGCAGACACTTATAATGTTTCCATTGCCGTCATTCAGGGCCTCCTTTATTGGACGGACAATGTGAACGAGCCTGGGGTTATAAACATCGAGAAGGGCATAAGGACGATGAAGAACGCCCCATTGCCTGGAGATGCTTCAAGTATTTACTATTCTGAATTTGCTCGGACAAACTACCTTCAGGTGAAAAGACCGCCTGCTGCTGTTTTGGATGTTTATAGGATAGCGGGAAGCGGGAATTTATTGTCCTCTATTAGATTTTCCCCAAGCCAAATTCAAAACATTTACACAAACGATACAGACGCAGACGGAAGTCGCCTTGCAGCATGGAGAAGAGATTTTGTAAACACGGATGGCATTCAGTTTAGCTATTATTACGTATATGACAATAACGAGGAGAGTAAATTAGCTCCTTGGTCGCAGCCTGTTTTTTACAAAAAAAGAATTGTTGTTCAGGTCCCCCCGATAGAAATAAACAATTTTTTAGCCGTAAACACTGCGCCTGGCACTCCATTTCGGCCAAGCACGGTGAAGAAAGTGGTGTTTGTCTATCGTGTGAATAATGACGGAGTGCCATTTATAATGGGTAGCGTGGATAACACACAGGCAAACTATTCGCTTCCAACAAATCAACCAAACGTTAGCTCAAACCCACTCACTGCATCAACCAACTTCACTGGTGTTATTGACCTAAATATAAGGTCATTAAAGATGTTTGCGGCTGACACGACAGCGCTCATTAGGACGCCCGTAAGCACAGACCTTGTTGAGCAGCGGTTCGACTCCGTTCCTTTAAGGTCTGCCACCAATACAATAGCGCAGAACAGGCTCAATCACGCCAAATACATTCTTGACAGAAATTCTTGGCAAGGGATGACCTTGAGCTTACAAGTGGTTTCTGTGACGGCGCCAAGTACTACATCGCAGATAATAAATGAGACTACGCTTGAGGGTATTTTTCGCCCCGGCGGAACGTATGAAATAGGTATAGAGTTGTTAGATGTAGCAGGAAGGCCAATTGGTGTAATTGAAAACCAAGAAATAACTATACCTGAAATGAGGGTGAGAAATAACCCATTTGCTTTTATAGAACGCAGCGATGCGGAGGGGAATTACGATATATATAAAGTGAATGGGACACAAGTGAGAAACCCTCTCCCAGATTTCAATAAAGAAAACTATGATGATGCGTCGCTAAATATATACAAGGTGAGATACACTGTATCTGGAACGCTTCCGCCTTGGGCAGAATCATTTCGAATTGTTTCAAGTGGAGATAAAACAGTTGAGTTATTTCACAGAGCGCAAACAACTATTCTTTATTGGTATGAGGGAGATGATGGAAAAGATATCGCCTTGATGTTTCCGTTTTTTGCAGGACAGCGAAATACATTTATAAATCAAGGAAATATTTATTGGCCTCACTTTTTCACAAACTTCCCCCTTCCAAGCACTGTTGTAGAATACAGAGGAAGTGGAATTGTCAATGGGCAGAACGCACCAACCGTAGGCCCATCATTAAAGTTTAAGGGGTATGCAATTAACAAGGCGAGCGTTCCCGTTGTTTACAACGAGGGGGATGAGCTGTATGTTAAGTTGGGTCAGCAGGTGTTTTTGCAAAAGGTAACGCCCAGCAGTTTATCAGACGCAGCTATGACGGCAGCGTTTGCGGTTCCCATTGCAAGCAGAACATCTACAGTAGAGTCATACAAGGTAGTAAAGGAAAATAATGGGTTATTTTATATTGAAAACACGAATACGGGACTTTACCCAGTATTGCTCGCTTCTGATTGGGCCGTTCCTAATGAAGGAGGATATTCTGGCTTTAGGTCAAGAAATTATTGGTGGGACTTAAACCCTTGGTATGATAACTTTCGCCCCGTGTTGTACGATGTTGAAGTGTATTTAAAGAAAAATCCTGCGGAAACAATATTCTATCAAAATAACACAATTATTCAAAGGTCCCAGCTACCCTCCTCTGGTAGTATTCAAGGGGATGTAAATGGAGATTGCTATCTATGCTCGTTCGCACAAAGTATATCGCCATATTCTGGGCCAACAGCCACCACGACATACATCATGGCGGTGAATAACGACCCATCGCAATATTTTAACAAGTTTCTTCCGCAGTCGTCGGCATGGTATTCAATAAGAACCCCAAGGTGGCTTACAAGGTTAAATATTCCAGGGGCTTTCTACTCCATGAACCCCAATTCGTACAGTGCCGAAAACTGGACATGGCAGAAAGGACAGCCCGCAATTGTGAACGAAAACCAACGGGAGGTGACAATAGACAATGGAATTATTTTCTCGTCTCCTTTCGTTCAGGGAACGCAAATAAACGGCCTCAATCAATTTAACTCCCTTGACTTCCGCCTCGCTCCTGTAGAGAACGGGCCGATTTCGTCTCTTGTCGTTACAAACGCAACACAGAAAGAGCCGGGGGTGATGTTAGCCATAGGAGCAAACGGAGTGAGCTCGTTCTATTACGATGCCATTCAGCTTTCGAATGTGGACGGAACAGACAACGTAGCCACCACCACGTCCTATCTCGCCTCTCAAAGGCCATTGCTTGGTCAATACGGAACCACAAGGCAAATGAGTGTAACCAAAACGCCTCTTGGAACGGTGTATTGGTGGAGCGACAATGTTAATGACCTGATACGCTACACAAACGCAGGGCTTGAGCGCCTCGGAATGACATTCTCGTTTGCCAACTATTTACGGAAAACGTACAATGACAATCCGCTTCTCATTACATGGTACGACCAAGTTACGGACGAGATTCTTCTTTGCGGGAAACTAAGGGAAACGGCTGTGTTCTCGGAGCGATACAAAACATTCCAAGGAGAGCGCAGTTATAACAATGGCTTTGGCAAATACCCTGAACGAGGAATAGGGCTTGCAACAAAACAGTTCTTGTTTCTTGAAGGAAAAATATGGGTGACGGATGTGGAGCTTGTAGGTCTTAATGCCCCCGATGACAATTTTATTTTTGGCGAATATAAAGACCCTGTTTTAAACATTGTCACGAACGAAAGCCCCGCTAACGTAAAGCGTTGGAATCAAATAAAAGTGTTCGGCAGTAGGCCAAATTCAGTGGAACTGCAAGCCCCTGACGAAACAGAAGGCGTGTCAGGAGTTCTTGAGTCTTATCTTGATGTTGGTAATTGGATAAAAAGAAAAAGCGATTGGGAAGCTGCTATTAGAAGGGCGGCCAACACCCCCGGAGGCATACTCGCAGGAAAACTTATGGAAAGTAGGATAATATATTCTAAATTTGCGTTTAGTGCACAGGGTTTTCAGAAGCTGAACTTTATAGAAGTGAAGAGTAACGTCTCAATAGTACAATAAAATGGCAGAGAAACAATTTGATTGGACGGGGCTTTTGCAATTTGCTCCCTCCGTATTAGGAGCAGGAGCAGGCTACCTTGGAGCCTCCCCTATGCGGGAAGAGGCAGAGCGTTTAAGAAGAGAGCGTGAACGTCTTCTTGCCGAGGGCGCACCCGGCCTTACAGCTCTTGAGCAAGAGCAGCTTGCTGCTGCCCGTGCAAGGGCTGCTACATCCCGTGTTCCCGGCTACGCTCAGGAGGCGGAGGGAATTGCACAGCAACAAGCCGATGTTCTTGCCGCAGGAAAGAGAGGAAGTCAAACGAGCAGCAATTTGTTAAACCTGCTTTCCAAGCTGAACGTACAAGGACAGGCCGCAAGGCGCAATCTTGCTATGCGTGG
>Ga0315900_10001601_pt1 | contig 36097 bp, 58 predicted proteins | sample LakEriMetagenome_FD_203521 | JGI IMG/M metagenome (GOLD analysis project Ga0315900, IMG submission 203521) | Freshwater fungal communities from buoy surface, Lake Erie, Ohio, United States - Buoy 12 MA114 | ecosystem: Environmental > Aquatic > Freshwater > Lake > Lake biofilm | place: USA: Lake...
ATCCTCATTCAGACCAGACAAGTCACCCCGCAACACAATGGATGATTGGATAGCAGGATCAAGGGTTGCGACTGCCGACGAATCGCCTGACATATTGACTACGTTACTCATGGTTTTCCCTCGCTTTCATCATTTCATCTGCATATTCATAGGCTGCAAGAACAACATCCTCTTTATCATCTAATGCTCTATCAGGATTCCATAACAAGGCTTGCATAGCTTTAGCCGCAAAGTAATCACGCAAGTCCATGCCATCTGTACCTGCGCCCGTGTATGGAAATGCTTTCATGATGTTGTCATTCATAATGTCCTCACTTCAATAGAAAGCGACGAGCGCCGGGTTGCTCCACCACAAACTTGTCATACATATCAGGCATGGCATTGCGGAACAGGTCTTTAGAAAAGGATTTAGTGGCTTTGCTGGCCTTCCAAGTGGCGAGTATCTTTCCGTCATAGGTTGCCAGTTGGGAGGACTCCATCATGTAGCCTTGAATCTTGGCAGTCAGCGCGTCCTCTTGCGCTTCCAAGGCTTTCCTCTGCGTCTTGATAACTGACAGCATCTCGCAGGCTTGCTCAAGATCAGAGTTAGCAACCAGACTGCTGCCGTTGTCTTGCTTGTACACAATCTTGGCAGCGTCACCCATTGTTTCAGGGTCAAAGTTCCTAGCCTTGATCCTGCCCCAAAACTGTGCCATTTCTCTGGCGTGCATATCCCATTGTTCAGCAGAGAAGGCAAGCGGATAATGGGTAATCTCTTGCCCACCAAAGCAGACCACTAAGATTACGTTGGGGATACGATGAACGAGCGACTCATGCAAGCATTGAACGCGATAGCCTACGTCAATATCTGTGCTGCCATCGTCACCATACTTCTTACGTTGGTGGATGCCTAGGTTCTTGACCTCATAGAGTGTCTGCCCATCTTCGGATATGTAATCAAAGTGGGAAGCTAGGAAGCTGTGCTGTGGATGGTAGAGCGAGTAGTCTGCATCTTTGAAATTGATGCGTTTCCTTCTGGCAAACTCTTTCATAATGGGTTCTTGCATCACCAGACCCATTTGTACTGCTTCCACATCAGACAGATCGTCTAATGGTTTAGCGCCGACCTTCTCGGCATAGACTTCGCCGCCTCGTCCTTCGACAAAACGACGAGCGTCATTCGACCACAGTGCGCTGTTACGCACTTCGGGTGAAAAGTCACTCATATCAGCCCCTCATAGTTAGGTTTCGGATTCTTTGGCTATCTGACGTTTACGCCAGACTGTTTCAGAAAGTGTATCGCCAAAGTCATACACTTCTACAACGTCAAATCTTACATAAGTACGGTAGTTCTTGATAATTGATCGCACCAATTCTCGACCTTCACATAGATAGGCTTCGTCTATGGAATCGCCTAGGTCAGCGGCAGTAGCTTGGATAATCTTGTCTATCAGATCGTCAGTCATTTTCAAAAGTAGATGCCAAAAAGAGGATCAAGGCTACCACTCCTACCAAACAACCTGCACCGACTAAGGCAACGCCCATGAAGATCAAGATACTGGCTGTCATCGTTTCTGATCCCTTTCCCACAGGTCAACGTCTGGCTTAGCTAAGCGTTCTTGCAAGGCTTCTACGGCCTTCGTGACCACCTTGCGCTCATCCTCTGACCCAATGCAGTCATAGGCGGTAATCAGAGCGTGTAAGGCTTGGATTAGCAGATCATCGTCAGTCATGGCGCACCTCTCTCTCGGATAGCAAAAGCAACGTCAAAGCATCCGTTTCGCCATGTTTTGTTCATGTTTCCGTCTATGTTGCCCATATCTTCAGCTACCTTTGCACACATTTCACGCTCCGCTGCTGCGACTAGGTTTGCAAAGCGTTCTAGAAATTCTGATATGCCTTCAGCTCTTTCAAGCCAACCGATGCCAGCCTCCCGCGCCATGCGGATAATGTCTTCCTTATTCATAGTTTCCTCTGGCAAGTGAAGGCTTGGATGTCCACTCGGAAGGCCGCAGCAAACCTGCAATCAGCGGCTATTCTGCTTTCAGTTTGAGCAACTCCAGCGTAGTAAGCAAAGGCAGCAATGGCAAAGGTAATCGCAGACTTAGCCCACCATTCATTGATTACCTGCACCATCTTGCGCCCCATTTGCGTCATCAGAGCGCGTTCAGAAGGGGCAATCACGCATGGCCTCTTCAAACTCTTGACGTTTCTTCTCGCGTGTAACCTGCGTATCTTCATTCAGTACCCAATGTCTGCCCTTGTCACCGCAGTCCTTGTCACTGTGGCTAGTACGTTGCACAAAGGCTAATGGATAGATTTCAGTGCCATGTACTAGGTCTAAGCTAGTGACAGAAGGATTCAGACAACGATCCCGTTGCCCGTGTGGTGTGCCAAAGAAAACACAATCAACACATAGTTTGATGTCTTTTAAGTAAGTCATGGATCAGCCCCTATATCAATCAAGCATCAAGTTCTATCAACTGGAAACGTCTTTCGCGCAAGCGTAAGACAGAAGCGGAGAGATGACGGACAGACTCTTTAGCACGTTCCAAAGCAGCTTGAGCATTAGCTTCCTGCTGCCTGATACGGTCTATTAGGTCTGTGTCGAAACGAGGATCAAGATGATCCTGAAGGGTAGTAGTCATAGACACCTCACAAGTTAGGAAACGGATAGTTGTGCATCAGCACAGGCGCACACTAATACACACAATAAACACTGTCAACAACTATTTTGAGAGATAGATTTGTGACAAGAAAATACGGTGGATAACTCTGTGGATAGTCTGTGGATAACTGTAGTGTTATTTTGTAAAGCGGGAGAACACATATATACATATAGCTATAGGGTTCATATAGCTTTAGTAAACGTATAGATATAGGGTTCTTATAGCTATAGGGTTCGTATAGATATAGTTGTGCTATAGCTATAGGGGTGCTATAGCTATAGGATCATCGGGGTAAACGTATATGAAAAAAATCTATCTCTCAAAACATATAGGAAAAGGTATTTACTAAGACTATACGGTTACTATAGCTATAGGGTTCGTATAGCTATAGGGAAAAGTTCGGACACACAATGCGAAACATGCGCGGATCATTTCCGATTTTTTTGGCAGATTCAAATGTCAAGAGAATAGACCGCCAAGACTTGCCAACCTGACTACAAACTGATTTTGCATACTGGATTTTTGAAAAGCGGATTGGCGGCAAGCGGCAAGAATCAATTCTGAGGGCATTTTGAGGGCTTCTGAGGGCTTCAAAAGTTTAGGGAATAGTAGGATGAGGGTACAAAAGAAAAAGCCCCTAAAAGGGGCTTAGATTTTGAGTTGCTGAAAGTTTAATCAATCCAAAAGGCGCTTTCCGTTTGTTTATCCGTTGGATTGTTCAAAGCATACCATTCTAGATTGCCGTATTTTTTGTTTCGCTTGCAAATATCGTAGAGAATAACCGACTGATGATGCGGCGATACAAATTTTACAACTTGACCCTCAAATTGTGGCTTTGAGTGTGCGTTTGTGCCGTTTTTCATTAATAGCCCCTTAAGTTTACAGTGTAGATTTTTAAGTTTACATTGTCAGAATAGCAGCATGGCAAGGGTTAGCACTAAGTAAACCGCAAAGCAAATTACCAGTGCCATTGCATAAAAGAAAACTCCACCTTGCTCCATTTTTTCGTCGAATCGCTCACCGAGTTTTTTCATGGTATCCCCTTGTTATCTGCAATTAACTGCCACTGGTACCATCACGATATCACGATGGCCTGCTATTGTTAATCGTGCAATTAACTTTACACAGCGCCAGCGAGGTCTTAACTTTTTGCCAAGTGGACTGCTATAGGAAACGGGAGTTTTATATTCTCGAATTTCATAAAAAATCTTTCGCATAGTTGGCCCCTTAGTCAGCAAAAGCGTCGAAAGTTACACCGGCGGGCAAGTCCTTGTTATAAAAATACAATCGCACATCATGTGTTTCCGCATACAAGTCGCACACTTCGCACACTTTGAAATCAGTGCCAGTAGGCAGTACGTCAAACGTGCCAGATAAGTGCTGCCACTGGTCAACGAATTGATCAAGCTGTTTCGCTTCGGTATCGTCAAGGCCGGTATAGTCACCATTGATCAAAGCCGGTAGAAAATGGCCCGCTATTGCAAAATCATAGTAGTCATTGATCATCATTTGCCCCTTAGTAGTTAGGAATTGACGCAAAACGCGCCCGTTAGCCCACTGAAGGGCTAACAGTCGGGTTTTAGGCCGCTAGTGCTTCGCTGATTTCACCGTGTTCATCAGCACTGGTAGCTGTCAGATAGTCCATTGCTTGCTGTGCTTTTGCACTTGCTGAGAGAATGAATTTTTTATCATTCCGCAAGGCTTGTAACCAATTGCCAATATATCCGGCATGCCGCAAATCCCCGTCGATACCGCATTTTGCGCAAAGCATGGCAGCACCTAATTCTGCTACTAACTCCTCGAAAGCATAATTCTCGCTTCCGAATCGTGCAGGCGTTATACGTTTCAATCTGGAATCGTGGCCTGAAGCATGCACTGATTCGTGTAGCAGAGTAGCGTAATAGTTCTCTCTGGAATCAAATGCTGCCATCGGTGGCATCACAATTGCATCGGTACTAGGTCTAAAGTAAGCGCTGTCACCGGCATGCGTTAATCCACCGGCTAGATTCAATCGGGAAACAATGTCATCAGCGGCAGAGCAAGCATTCCAGTCAACGCTTGGCGGCTCTGGAATTGTTGGCAAGGTTAAACCTTCGCATTGTTCAATGTTGAAAACAAAATAATGTTTGATGAAAGCATACGCACTGGTAATTGATTCACCCTTATCGCCGATTGTTTCTTTCCGATGCACATTCCAGTAAACAACGGGAATACCTTTTTGCTCAGCCTTCACACTGCCGCCAAGCATTTGCGCTTGTTTGAAGGTTACAAAGTACGGCATGGCAAAAGGCTGCATACCAAGCCAAAAGTGATTGATCCCGCGATAAACAGTGCCAGAAGCCGGATTGAATGGCATGCCTTCGCCTGGTAAACCCTTCAATGTTCGCCAAGGCTTTACCCATGGTGTCGCCCCTTTTTCCAATTCGGAAATGATTCTGTCAGTGATTAATTGTGCAATATCGGTTTTCATTTGTAGCCCCTTAGAGTGTTAGGAATAGTGCTAGTGCACTGGTACTAATTATAGTGAGTGTGCATATTAACTCAAGGGGTATCTATATATATATAGGCATATATTTTTATATCGGTTTGTATGTAGGGATATATGTAATCTATTAGGGATTGTCGAATGGGTAATAACGCATATATTGTCAATTCTCGCGCCCCTGTAGATTTAACAATTGGTATAGGGACATTGTCACAGGGGCAATATTGTCTATTGCATAAGTGCAAAATGGTTAATCAATGCCAAGTGGATAACATGGGCTGATGACAAAAGGGTAAGGTCATTATTTGCTTGGCAAGGTTATCAATTGGCTATGCTTGTCGCATTGGCAATGGGTTGTCAATCGGACATCGGGTTGTCGTTTTTATATGGTTATCGAATTGGACACGACCCCTTGGAGTTGCGCGCCCTATTCCCTTCCCCGCCCCAAGGAAAAATTGATTTCCTGTATGCTTGGATTGCGTAGGTGCTGTAGAAGGTTTTTGACGATTTCCTTCTAACCCGGCTGTACCTATGCTGTCGGTGCTTTGATGAATGTGAGACGTCGAGGATAGACGCCGACTGACAGCCCGGAAAGACGGGCATCCTTCCTTAATGTGTGCATTCGCACACCTACTTAATTGTGCTATAGTGTTCACACCTTAGATTGTGGAGGTGTGAATGTACGAAATAACAAACTCAGTGCCGATGCCGGAAGGAAAGGTGCGGCACAGTTACCCGTATGAGGATTTGCAGGTGGGTGAGAGTTTCCATGTGCCGGGTGGGAATATGAATGTCTTGTGTAATTACAACCGGATTAGGGGGAAGCGCTTGGACAGGAAGTTTGTGTGCAGGCGTGAGGGGGATGGTATTCGGGTCTGGCGTATTGATTAAGGAGAGGGCTATGAAGGAGATGGTGCCGGTGGAGAGTGTTCGGTTAAAGAAGGCGCACCCCGTGTTGGATTATTTGAAAGAGAAGCGGTTGGTGAAGAATGATCGGGATTTAGCGCGGGTATTGGATGTGAACCCGCCGCTTTTGTCGAAGATTAGGAATGGGTATTTGAAGTTTGGTGCCGGAATGATCTTGGCAGTGCATGAGGAGTTTGACATCCCGATTAAAGAGATTAAGGCAATGCTGGCAGCGGTGGAGGAGAAGTGATGGAAGAGCAACAAGTTAATGGGTTTGATTCATCGGTAGCCGCGCAGGATGCCAAGCTGGTGTACATGGAGCGCGTGTACAAGATGACGCACAGTGAGCTGTTCCATGAGCTGATGCGGGTGCATACCGAGTCGGCAAAGATGATTATGGAGTTGCAGTCCGAGTTGGAGAGGGTTGCGGCTGGCAACCAAGATGATGTCAATGAGCAATCCTAAGCCTGTTGACGTTAAGAAGTTGGGAAAGGAGTTGGCGAAGTTTGCGATGGATGGGGGTGATAGCTATTGCTGGCAGTGCATGACGTTGTGGAAGAAGGCGTCACCGGAGGAGCAGAACTACGCACTGTACAAAGAGGCATTAAAAATACTTTATAAGACAGAGATAGGACAACAATATGCCCGGTTCAAAGACGTTTGAGAATGTGACCGTGGTTGCCATTTATGGCGACGGTCGTGGCGGCACAGCGATTCCCGCAATACGAAGAACAGTAGCAGCACTGCCCGGCTCCAAGCCTTTGCTGATAACCAACGTCGAGATTGATACGACGTACATGGTGCAGAAACTTATCCAAGCGCCACTGGACTACCAAGGCTATAGCGAGTTCGTCATGTATAGCCTGCATAACTACATTGATACGGAGTACGCCTTAATCGTGCAGCACGATGGATGGGCGTTGAACGCTGAGAACTGGCGGGATGAATGGTTAGAGTATGACTATGTGGGTGGGCCAACTCATGCGGCCTTACTGCCTAATGGCGAATACCGACTTCAATACGCATGGCATGGCATGGATAACCCCATCGTCGTGCAAAACGGTGGCTTTAGTTTGAGAAGCAAACGCTTCTTGGAAGCTCCCTCCAAGTACGGGATCATGCGCCGCCAAATGCCTGACCCCACCATGATGAATGAAGACATCCAACTGACCTGTATCCAGCGTCGTTTCATGGAACGCTTGGGGATGAAGTTTGCGCCAGTAGAGTCTGCGAAGTATTTTTCGTTTGAACACTTGGGGCCAATGCACGATGGCATGGATATGACCAAGGTGTTTGGACACCACAGCCGGTTTAGACAACTGCTATCCAACGGTGAGATGCTCTGGAAGCTCACCAAAGAGCAAATGCGGGAAGTGTACGGAGAGCCACAAGTGTACGACTTGTTTGCCAAACACTACGGGTACACCATCCATGCAGTTTGATCGCAAGGGTTTCTACCGCTTCTGTAGCCAGCTACGGATTGAGTCCAAAGAACAAGGGATGATCACACTCGGTGATCAGCTACTTGGCACACAGACCTATGTGATGGACGAGGTAGCCAGAGGGCTGCAAGATGACATCCACTTCTTTGTGGTGTTGAAAGGACGGCAGCTTGGAATTACTACTATTTCTCTGGCGCTTGATCTTTACTGGCACTTCATCCACCCCGGTATGCAGGGAACGCTGACAACTGATACCGAAGAAAACCGGGAACAGTTCAGAAGTACGTTAGCCATGTACATGGATGGCCTCCCAAAGCAGTACAAGATTCCGCTGATGAGTCACAACCGCAATCAGTTGGTGCTGCAAAACCGAAGCCGCATGTTTTATCAGGTGGCAGGTACTCGCGCCAAAGGTGGATTGGGTCGAGGCAAGGGCATTACCTTCTTGCATGGCACGGAAACGTCTTCATGGGGCGACGAAGAAGGCTTAGCGTCGCTTTTGGCATCCTTGGCTGAAACCAACCCGCTGCGTTACTACATGTTTGAGAGTACGGCGCGAGGCTTCAACATGTTTCACGACATGTGGACAACTGCCAAACGAGCGAGAACACAGAAGGCCATTTTCTGTGGCTGGTGGCGTAACCAACTCTATACCGCTGATCCCAAGTCGGATGTGTACAAGACCTATTGGGATGGCAAGCTGTCGCCTGAAGAGAAGGAGTGGACGAAGGACATCAGGAAGATGTACAACTTCGAGGTCAACTCTCGGCAGATTGCATGGTGGCGCTGGAAGCTGCATGAAGGTTTGAAGGACGATGGCCTCATGTATCAGGAATTCCCACCCACAGAGGACTACGCCTTTGTGATGACGGGAAGTAGCTTCTTCTCTACCGCCCGTTGTACCGATGCAATGAAGGAAGCTAAGCGATCACCCTTCATTCCTTACCGCTTTAGCATGGGTGCTAACTTCCAAGACACGACGTTAATCCAAAGTACCGAGCGATTAGCGACGTTAAAGATTTGGGAAGAGCCAGTCGCCAGCGCGTATTACGTCATTGGCGCTGATCCGGCGTATGGTTCGTCGGATTGGGCAGACCGATTTTGCATTCAGGTATACCGCTGCTATGCCGATGGCATGGATCAGGTGGCAGAATTTGCCACTTCTGAGCTAAACACCTTTCAGTTTGCGTGGGTGATCTGCTATTTGGCAGGCGCTTACGGCAATTCGCTGCTGAACTTGGAGGTCAACGGCCCCGGTCAGGCCGTGATTAACGAGATGCGGAACCTAAGAAGGCAGGCCATGTCACTGCCAGCCTCAGAAGCACGGCATTTGAATGACGTTTTAGGCAACATGCAGCACTATCTGTGGCGCAGGAACGATAGTTTTGGCATATCAAACAGCATTGGATGGGTGACAACCCACTCTTCCAAGGAACGAATGCTGAATTATCTGAAGGATTACTTCGAGCGCGGCATGATGAACATCTATTCTCAGGAATGTATTGATGAGATGAAGGGCATTGTGCGGGATGGCGGCACAATTGCAGCCGCTGGCAGGTCAAAAGATGACCGTGTGATCGCGTCAGCACTGGCTGCTGCTGCATTTGCTGAGCAATTACAGCCTAGATTGATCGCAAATCGGGTAATGAGAGGCAAAAAAGAGGAAAAAACCGACGAAAATAGCCATAATGGGCAGGTACAAGTGCAAAAACAGGTGTCAAACTACCTAAAAGCCTTGGGTTTTTGATGATTACGGTACTTCCAATCGCTGAAATCAAGAAAAGACTGCACAATATGCGCGAAAACAGGCGCAGAGGCTACTCAATGGCTGCTTTTGCCAAGTTAGCTGGAGTGGACTATCGGAACATGAAAAAGGCCTTTTTTGAGCAAAAAATGCCTGTTTCTGAGACTACACAGCGCCGAATTAGCAAGGCTTTGCAGGCTTTGGAAGACGGACAGGCTGGAATGCGCATGGATATTGCCGGAAGAATGATCCTCGACTACCACCCACCCAAGGAATTTGGCAAAACCTTGAAGCGTGGGTACACTTTGGAACTGACAAACGGTAAAATCGGCCTGTCTGTTAAACCAATTAACAAGTACGACTATACAAAACCACCATTGTTAAAGAAGTGAGGGGCTAGATGGCTGTATTACACGACTACAAGTGTCCGGTACATGGATTCTTTGAAGGGTTTGAGGCAAAGTGTCCGGCAGGGTGTGATGATGTGCAAATGGTATTCTTGCAGCCGGTCGGCATGAAGAGCGATGCGACCCGTCACAATGACAAAACGCTAAATCAGCTTGCATTGGATTTCAATATGAGCGATATTAAATCAACAAGAGAGGGTGAAGCGCAACCGCCGCGCTATGCCAAGCCAAATAATCCGTTCGCACCCCGGTGGGGATCGCCTGCGGAGTTGGGCGGCTACAACTTGAATTCGATTGCTGGCGAATCCGTATCAGGTGTTCGGGCGGTGAAGGAATCTGGCGCTAATCTTAGCGGCCCTAAGATTGGCTCTTATTATGCTGATCACGAAAACTTGACGATACAGAAATGAGAATTCCTGAGAGTCCTGTCGATAGACAAGCGTTCTATGTGGACATCATGCAAAAGTGCTTGGTGTCACAAGGTGAGCGTCAAGCGCAATACTCCACCCTGCGCTCTTACTATCTCTTCGGTGCAGACCAGAACTCTCCACCCGCACACTTCAACAAAATCTATCCGCACATTGATCAACTGTCTGCCTTCATGTACTCGGCAGATAGTACGCGCTTCTCTATCAAGATGGGCGCATCAGTGCCAGAGGTTTTTAAGAAGAAGGTTCCTGCACTTACTTCCGCACTGCATGACTACTGGATGGCAAGTAATGCTGATCAGGTCTTTGGTGCCGCATTAAATTGGTCGTTCTGCTACAACTCCACCTTTGTCAAACTGATCTGGCGTAATGGCATCCACCCGTACATGGTGGAACCAAGCGTCTTCGGTGTGCTGCGTGAAGACACACCGTACACAGACCGCCAAGAGGCAATGGTGCAAGAGTTCTACATGACTAAATCAGAACTCTACTCGCGCCTGTACTCGCATGAGAAACGTGATGAGATTCTAAGTCGCATTGCGTTGGCTGAACAACAAACCAAGAAGTATCCAGAAGGCGTTGAGCGCCTTGTTACGTCTGCCGTTGATCCTACGATCTACGGTAATGTGCAGATGAACTTGGCTGGCAACATGACGTACACACCGCAGATTGCGGAACCAACCGTCAAGATGCGTGAGCTGTGGCTATTTGATGATCACATCAATGATTACATTTGCGTCACCATTGCTGATCCAGACATCGTTATTTACGACAGAGCATCAAAGAGTCTGTTCTTGGAAGGTGAACAGCCCTTCATTCAGATTTGCCCGTCACCGCAATACGATTACTACTATGGTCAGTCTGAGGTGCAGCGTCTTGTGTTTCTGCAAGAGATGCGTAACAAGCGCACCGGACAGATACTTGAGTTGCTCGACAAGCAAGTCAATCCTCCCAAGGCATTTATTGGCTTCCAAGGTATCTTGGATGAAAAGATGTTTGCGCTTAATCGTGCCAACGGCATGGTGGCGTCCGATATGCCTAACGCCAAGGTAGAAGAATTTACGCCAAACATTCCGAACGACTTGTTCCGCGAGCTTGGTGAGATTGACGCCATGTTTGCTGAAGCCTCTGGCATTACCAGTGTGCTGTCAGGTCGAGGTGAAACCGGCGTTCGTAGCCAAGGCCATGCGTCGCAACTGGCGCGACTCGGCTCCTCCCGTGCCAAGAAACGTGCCTTGACCATCGAAGACAGCCTTGAAAAGATGGCAACCATGTACTTGAAAATGATGATGGTGTATGACGATACCAAGTACAAAGATGAGGATGGTAACGAGTTCATAGCCGCACAGTTTACTAATGACTTTGTTGTGAAAGTGGATGCGCATAGCAATAGTCCAATTTTCATGGAAGATGCGCGAGATTTGGCATTCAGCCTGTACAATGCTGGCGCAATCAGTAAGTCGGCATTGCTGGAGATGGTTGAGCCACCGATGAAGGATCGCTTGGTCGAAGAGGTCAAAGCGATTGAAGCGGCGGCAGCGATGCAGCAAATGATGCAAGCACAGAAAGCACCGCAGGCAGCAGAAGCGCAACCTGAACAACCACCATTGAGGGCCGTGCAATGAACCAAAACTCTGGCGCGATGAATTCTGGATCAATGCTGAAGTCGGGTGATCAACCGCGCATGACACAGCGCGATATTGCCTCTACCCGCCAGCCTCCGTCGATGAGTTTTAGCCGCAACGCATTTCGTGGTGCAACCCGTAATTCGCCCACCCGTACAACAGGACGATAGTAAAACCATACAGGGCAAACATTTTGCCCCTTTTTTTAGTTGACGCGATAGCTAATTTATATCTATCGTTCGCGCAACATAGGAGTGCCGAATGGCTGTGAAACCTAAAGACATGATGGACATGCTCAAGGCTGATCAAGGCATGGACGATGAGATGGAAATGCCAACGGCTTTTGAGCAGGATGAAGCCACCGCACCTATGGCAAGTCCACTCAGCACACCAGAACCAAAGCGCGGTGAAGAAGAAGCTGCGCGTCTTAACATCATGATGGCGCTGGATATGTTGCAACAGGCAATGGGCGTCTTCCCGATGGAAACACCTGAAGGCAAAACCATTGAAAAGGTCGTTGCTGAGATTACTCGTCGCTTCGGTGAGCGCGAGGCAGACACACGCCGCCTGATGCCTTCAGAAATTATCCAAATGATTCAGTCTTTGCCGCAGGCTGGTGGCGCGACGCCGGGGCAAAGAGAAGCATTATCAGCGCCTATCGCGGGAACTACCGCACCACCTTTGCCAATGTAAGGAGTAACTATGGAACTGTTTAAGCCTAAAGGCGCAATGACCGTGCGTCGCCCTACTGACAATTCGCAAATGAATGGTCAGATTTACAACACCCCACGTTTCTCGGAAATGGGTGGCCTGTCGAATGCCAGCAAAACTGGTAAGCGCAACGCCATGACCATGAGCAAGCCGGGCGACACAAAAAAGATTTACTAATTCATTAAGGGGCTAATCATGAGTCTGGAAAACTACTCTTCTGAAGCAATTGCGGAGTTGGCAGCGCTCTCCGAGCGTCTGTCTTCTAATCCAAAAACTCGCAATCAGTTTCTACGTCTGGCAAAGGAAGTCAATCCTGAACTGCCTGTGCCAGAACTGGAAATGGAAGCGATGGTTAATGAACGTACTTCGGCAGCAGAAAGGCGTGTGGATGAGCTTGAAAAGCAACTCCGCGCCCGTGAAGTGCGTGAAGAACTGTCTCGTCGCCGTTCCAAGCTAAAAGAAACGGGTGTGGCACAGTCTGATGATGACGTCCTTGAAATTGAGAAATTGATGACCGAAAAAGGTATTGCAAACCATGAGACGGCTGCGGATTACTGGCGTCACATGAAGCAGTCGGCAGTACCGACACCCGGTTATCCACAACCTGTAATGTCACGCATGGACATTAAGGGTTATATGAAGAATCCGGTGGCAGCGGCTCGTGAAAATGCGGCTGCGGCTTTGGCTGAGCTTCGCAAGAATCCCAAGCCTATCGGTTTGTAAGGGGCTATTTTTTAAACTTCGGAGGTAAATTATGCCTATTGGTGGCGGCATTCTTCCGGCTTCGGGTACTAATCAGTACAACGAGTTGACCTACGTCACTCGTCGGGCATTTATCCCGAAGTTGGTCGTGCAAATCTACAACTCGACGCCCCTGATGGCGGCACTGATTGCTAACTCACAGACTGCCTCCGGCGGTGTGTCGTCAGTTTCGGTTCCGGTTCAGGGTTCCCAATTCGTGAATGCTCAGTGGTCGGACTATTCCGGTTCGTTCGCACAGCCTTCCGTTCAGCAAGGTGCTTACCAAGCTGAATTTAACCTGAAGCTGCTAGTGTCTCCTGTACCGTTCCTTGGTATGGAAGGTGCAGTTCAGCAAGACTATGCAATCATTCCTCTGATCGAAGCGCGTATGAACGACGCGACCAACGTCATGATGGATTCGATGGCAACTGCGCTGTACACCAATACCACCAACAACCAGCAATTTATCGGCCTACCGGCTGCGGTTGACGATGGTACTGGCACTGCGACCTACGGAAACATTAACCGTAGCTCAAACACTTGGTGGAAGTCGAAGCAGTATGCGGCAGGTTCGGTCAACCCAACCCGTCAGAACGTACTGCAATACATCTCCGGCACCGTGAAGAACGGCGCTGAAGTACCGACCTTTGGTGTTTGCGGCTTTGGTACTTGGACGCTGCTGGCGCAAGATTATGTAGGTCAAGAAAACTACATGATCACTCCCGGCTCCGGCTTTGATGGCGATGCCAACGGCCCACAGGCGGCTTTCCGCGCTTTGATGGTAGCCGGTGTGCCGATCTATCCAGACCCGTATTGCCCGGAAGGTACTCTTTACCTATTGAACACGAACTATCTCTCGCTCTATATCCATGAGCAGGCATCGTTCGCCTTCACTGGCTTTGAGTCCACGCTTCCGAACTTCCAGATTGGCTACGTTGGTGCAGTTCTGATGATTGCAGAACTGGTAAACACCAAGCCGAAAGCCATGACGAAGATTACGGGCTACAACTCTTTGAGCCTGTAAGGAGGAAATCATGTCTCTTGCTACTAATAAAATCATTCTGGCTGGCGCTCAGAGCAATACTCCGGGTGCCTATTTCCAGACCGTTACTGTTACCGCAGTCGATTCGGGCAATGGCACTGTCATTCCGGCAGGTATCTACGTCATGTTCCCGTCGGCTAACGTCACTGTGCTGGCTTACAACGGTTCGTCTAACGCAACCGTTATGGCATCTAACACAGGTGGCGTAGTGATTTCGGATGGTGTCAACGTGTATGCCAAGAATTCTTCTGGCAATGCAACGGTGACGCTGTTGGATATCAACGGCGGTCAGGCTGCTGGCGAAACCTACGCATAAGGGGGAGCTATGGACGCAAATGCAGTCGGTCGGTCGTATCCAGACTCGTTTGGCAACTATCGTTTGGCAGAGCAGACAGGTGTAAGCCTAGCTGCTACCGGCGATGTCACGACTCTGGTTGCGCAAGCCGCAACGAAGTACATTGTGCGTCGGATAGTTCTGTCTAACTTCAGTGGTAATGCAAGTGGTGCCAATGTGGGTGTCTTCACCGCCGCAAGCGGTGGAGGCACTGCTATTGCTGCGGATCAGGCTTTGAGTGCTGCAACTGGCTCTACAAAGTTTGATGATCTGACATTGGCTTCTGCTGCTAATACTGACGTTCAAACTGCCCGAGTGCTGTATGTCAACTGTTCGGTCAACGCCGCAGTTACTTGCGATGTTGCCCTTTATGGAGATATTGTCTCGCTATGACCACGATCTTTGTTCGCAATAATGGTTCTGATAAGTTTTCCGATGGCTTGGATGGTACGGTGTACCACTTTGAGCCGGGGAAAGAAGTCGAGATTCCAGAAATTGCAGCAAAGCATATCTTTGGTTATGGCGATGATGATAAAGAGCCGTATCTAGTTAGGCTTGGATGGATGAAGATGAGTAACCAGTTTGATGCAGCAATGCAAAAGCTGGCTGAATTTTCATTTTCTAAAGAGTCTTCTAAAACCGTCCACTTGTCAGCCCCAGTGGTGGAACGAGTAGCCGCCCCAATGCCCAAAGCAAAGGGTGCGGCGAAAGTTGCAAACTTTAATGCTTAATCATGGCAGATACGCTGTCTGGCTACATTACTCAGACCCGGCGTTTATTACATGACGTTAATGCTAATTTCTGGACGAATGCAGAATTAACGGACTACATAAACGATGGGCGCAACACCCTTGTCCGAGACACAGGGTGCAATCGTGTTTTGCAAAACCACACCGCGCCGTATAACGTCGAAACCATCGACTTTGCAGACTTACCCGAAGGCAACAATACTGTTGATGTGCTGAATGTAATCCTCTATTGGGGGAACTCGCGCATTCCGCTGTATTACCTGCCTTGGACAGACTTCAACGCACAGTTGCGTTACTGGCAAAACTACAATGGACGTCCGGTAGGGTTTTCCATGTACGGGCCTAAGAAGATTTTTATTGGCCCAAAGCCCGATCAAGCCTACCAAATGGAGATTGACACGGTAGTGTTGGTTGACCCTATGGTCAATGGCGCTGATGTAGAAACATTGCCTACCCCATTCACAGAAGCTGTACCGTTTTACGCTGCTTACATTGCTAAATACCAAGAGCAATCCTATGGTGAGGCAGAGATATTTAAGCAAGAGTACAGCAAGCATGTGATGGAAGCCCTGAATACGACCTTTACCCGCAGATTACCTACACCTTACACAGCGGGGTACTAACATGGCTGCGGCAGAGCAAAAGAAAAGTTATGCCGTAGTTAAGGACTTCAAAGGCGTAAACACCAAGAACAACCGCACTGTCATTAGCGACGGTGAGTTTAGCTGGCTAGAAAACATCCAGCCGGTTGGCTATGGCAACCTGAAGATCGTTCCCGGCAACCAGCAACTTGCGAATGTTGCATTTGCTGCCAACGTAACCTTCATGGGATCGGTCAATATCAACAATAATGAATACGTCATGGCGTTCCAGAATGACGGTTCAGCGCAGTACGTCAACATTACAACTGGCGCTCAAGGCAACATTGCAGCCGCCAACACGTTCTCAAATAGCAACGTCATGATCACTCAGTGGCGTAATGAACGTGCGTTGATTATTGATCCGGTCAAAGGTTACAAAACTTGGGATGGCGCTAACCTAACTTCTATTGGTAGCGTCAACACCGTCACTATCAACAACAGGGGTAGTGGTTATCTAACGTCTAACACGACGGTGACGTTTAGCGCACCCAATGAGGCAAGTGGCGTTCAAGCAACAGGTAGAGTGACGGTAGTTGCCAATGCGGTATCTGAAGTAATTGTGACGCAACCCGGCACAGGTTATACCTCACCGCCGACGGTAACGATTTCAGGTGCTGGCACAAATGCCAACGTAACTTGCACTATTCTTAACCAGAGTGGCGCAGACATTGCGACGTTCTCAGGCCGCACTTGGATTGCTCAAGACCGTACCGTGTTTTATACGGCAGCAGATACCTATAACGACTTCATCAATCTAAGCGCCGGGTTTATCACGATATCTGATTCAACCCTGCGCACTACGATTACCCGTATTCTGTCTGCTAACAACTTCCTGTACATTTTTGGCGAAGACAGCATTAACGTCTTCTCCGATGTGCGAGTAGATGCCACAACAGGCGTTTCTCTTTTTACAAACACTAACGTATCTGCGTCGGTAGGTTCAGCGTTAAAACACGCTATCTTCCCGTATTTCCGTTCTGTGTTATTTATGAATGAGTATGGCATTTATGCGCTGGTCGGCGCGACTACCACCAAGATCAGTGATCCGCTGGATGGTGTGTTTACAGGGATTAACTTTGCTACAGAGATAACAGGCGGTCAGTGCTTAATTAACAACATTTTGTGTGCTGTTTTTAATTTTAAGTACAACGATAGCGGTACGGAGCGTTGGATACAGGCGGCGTTCTTTGAGCGTAAATGGTTTTTTACCAATCAGCTCGACAATTGTTTTTATGTAGTGCCAGCGTTTAAGGATGGTTTTATCAATCTATATGGCACAACAGGGCAGAATCTTTATCAGTTCTACGAAGATGCCGCCAATCCAGTAGATATGCAATTGGAAACAGCCTTGCTGCCGATGGGTGATCCAATTCGAGATAAGCAGGCACTGAAAATTGGCATTGAGGCAACGCTTGGAAATGCGCCAATTATCTTTGTAGCTTATGTGGATTCTGAGAATCAGCAGTCGCCTGCAATTGACTTTACGAATGCGGTCAATTGGACGAATAATGTAGGCACAGTAATCTCTTGGAGCAACAATTCCAGTAATGTTGTTGGATGGGGAAGTGCTACAAGCTCTGGTGCTGGTTACTATTTATATAAGAGTGATGCCAAAATGTTTGGCAAGTACCTTGGCATAACATTAACAGGAAGTGTGACGCCATTCACTATAAATGGTTTTGAGTTTGAACATGAATTGAGAGCGAGGTTCTAAATGCCAGTACCTAATACATTTGCTAATGCGACAGCAACGATTCCTTTATCGCAACTGGACGCAAACTTTGCCACAACAATCACGCTTGGCAATACGGCTATTCAGCTTGGCAACACAGTAACCACGCTGAATAACATGACGATGGCGAACGTGACCATCAGCAGCACAGCCAGCCCGTTTCCAAACAACTACCTAGCCAATAGCAATGTCATTGTCGGGAATACGACAATAACACTTGGTTCGACGGTAACAAGTGTTGGAGACTTGACACTTACTAACGTAACCATTAGCAGTGGCACTATTACGGCAAACGGCACGTTTAATGGCGCCGTTGCCAATGCCACCATATCTAACACCACAGTTTCCAACGCATCGGTCAATAGTGCTAATGTGGTTGGTTACATGGGTATTCCACAGAATAGCCAGAATGGTAACTACAACGTTGTATTGGGTGATGCTGGTAAACATATTTACCATCCGACAGGTCAGGCTGCGGCAACGTACACGTTCCCGGCTAACTCGAATGTCTCTTTTACGGTGGGTTCGGCAGTCACGATCATCAATGGTTCCGCAAATAACGTCACCATTTCGTTGACTAGCGATACTCTTTACTTGTCATCCAACGGTGCTACTGGCAGCAGAACGCTTACTCAATGGGGTGTGGCAACTGCGGTCAAGATTGACAACGCCGTATGGGTTATTTCGGGATCGAATATCACATGACAGGCATACTTCAAGCGCTATTAGGGTCGGTCAGCACGGCTGTTGCTGGTATTTCTGTTGAATATCTTGTTGTCGCTGGCGGCGGTGGCGGCGCGGCTTATTCCGCAGGTGGTGGCGCAGGAGGAATGCGCACTGGCACTTTAAGTGTTTCAAAGGATGTTGCCACGACAGTTACTGTTGGTGGCGGTGGAGCTGGAACTGGCGGCGGCGGCCCCAATGCAACCAATGGCAGCAATTCTGTTTTTGGTTCTATTACGTCGGACGGTGGTGGCGGCGGTGGTGCGTTTGGTAACAATATTGGCAATAACGGAGGCTCTGGCGGCGGCAACGGAAAAAATGCAGCAACCACGAGGTCGTCAGGAACATCTGGGCAAGGCAATGCTGGTGGTTTAGGAAGTAACACAACACCAAACGAAGCTGCTGGTGGTGGTGGTGGTGCTGGCGCTCAAGGTGGTGATGGTGTGGCTGGCGCTACTGGTATTGGCGGGTCTGGTGGTAACGGCCTTGCGTCAAGCATCACCGGAAGCAGCGTGACGTATGCGGGTGGTGGTGGCGGCGGGTGTAATCTTGGTTCACCCACTGCTGCCCCCGGCGGCACAGGTGGCGGTGGCAACGGTAGTCGGAATGCTGGAACCCCCGGAGGCACTGGCTCTGCAAATACTGGTGGCGGCGGTGGCGGTGGTTCTCCTGATTCTGCTGGTAGCGCAGGGGGCAATGGAGGCTCCGGCATTGTCGTTATCAAGTATCTCAAGTCTGGCAACAAAGCAGCCACAGGTTTTTCTGGATTGACCTACACAGACATTTCAGACGCCTCTAATTTTATTTATCGGTTTACCGCTGGAACCGGAACCATCACGCTACCAAGTTGAGGACACGAATGGCTCACTTTGCACAATTAGATGAAAACAACGTAGTGGTGCAAGTCATTGCTGTTGGTGACGAGTACGAACAAACAGGCGAACAGCTCTATGCAGAAATAGCTGGCGGCGTTTGGAAACGCACCAGCTATAACACATCAGGTGGTGTGCATATGGGTGGCGGCACGCCATTCCGCAAAAACTATGCTGGCGTTGGCTTTACCTACGATGAGCAACGCGACGCATTTATCCCGCCACAACCGTTTGCAAGTTGGGTTCTTGATGAGCAATCCTGCCAATGGAAAGCACCTATTGACCAGCCGGTTGATTGGCAAAATTATGTATGGAATGAAACAACCCAAACTTGGGTGAACGCATGAATGTTCATCACCTTTTCCCAACACCTGTTGGGATGTTTGACTTACACCGTCCACTAGCCGACGATGAGTTGTTTTTTGTTAAAAGTCAGGAAACTAGGCCGAACGATGGCAACACCACTAGCGTAAATCATTTTGTTCTGCGTGATCCTGTAATGACCTCTTTGCGAGAGTGGGTTGAAGATAAGGTAACTGAATACTTTAAGGCTACGAGCAATCCTAAACATGACGTTGCGCTACGGATTACTCAAAGCTGGTTCAATTATTCAGAGCAAGGGCAATGGCATCACAGACACGCGCATCCAAATTCGTTTGTGTCTGGTGTGTTTTATCTAAACACCAATCCTGATGACAAAATTTTCTTTTATCGTTCTGGCTGGCAGCAAATTAAGTTTCCACCAAATGAATGGAACTTGTACAACTCGGATTCTTGGTGGTTTGAGGCTATTACTGGAAGGTTAATTTTGTTTCCATCGTCGCTTGAGCATAACGTGCCGACAGTACAGGGCGAGGATGTCAGAATAAGTATGTCGTTCAACACGTTCCCTGTCGGCGTGGTGGGCGATGAGATGCAATTAACCGGATTGACGCTGGAGGTTTAAATGGGTCTTAATGCTTTTACCAAAACAGGCAATACGGTTGCTTTTACAGCAAATACGACTGCGCCAACGCCTGTTCAGTGTGCTTCTACTACACTTGGTGGTAATCAGTATCGTGTCATCAATGCTGGTACTGGCATGGTGTTTCTTGGCTATGGAAGTACAGCGGGTGAAGCTAGTAACAATGCTTCAGTAGTAACTAGCAGCCACGCAACTTTCCCATTGTTGCCAAGCACTGATGAAATTTTGACATTTGTGCCAAACGCTTTTTTTACTGGCGTAACTGTCAGTGGCACTGCGGCTGTGTATATTACTCCGGGCGATGGCCTGTAAGGAGCAATCATGCTTAAGGTAGCTGGTGGGGGCATATCTGGTTCGTTAAACTACCAAGGCACTTGGAATGCTAATTCCAACTCGCCTATGCTTGCTTCTGGCGTGGGTGTTAAAGGCTATTACTACGTTGTTAGCACGGCTGGCACAACCAATCTGGATGGCATTACTGATTGGCAAATAGGTGATTGGGCAGTCTTTAACGGCACTGCTTGGCAAAAAGTTGACAACTCTGATGCTGTTGTTTCCGTCAATGGTCAAACCGGCGTTGTTGTCCTTAATGCGGCAAATGTAGGCGCTACACCCAATACGGCTTTTGTTTTGGCTACCGGCCTACTAAGTGGCGGTGGTCAGCTTACCGGCAACGTCACGGTTGATTTAACCTCCGTGCCAATTGCTAACGTACCGGGTGGAGTTGCTAATACAGTCACAATTTTTGCTGGCACTGGCTTGGCTGGCGGTGGCAACTTAGCCAGCAATGTCACGATTGACATGGCAAACACGGCAGTTGCGCCCGGTAGTTATGGCACAGCATCGTCTGTCGGTCAGTTTACGGTTGATCAGCAAGGCAGACTAAGCAGCGCAGCCAATGTTGATATCAATATTGCTGTTGCTAATGTGTCTGGTGCGGTAGCAAACACCACCACAATTACAGCAGGAACAGGTTTAAACGGTGGTGGAAACCTTGCAAGTAATGTCACCATCAATCTTGCTAATACAACAGTCGCGGCAGGTACTTATGGCAGCAATACTCAAGTTGCTCAAATTACCATTGATGCACAAGGTCGCGTTACTAGCGCATCCAATGTTGCTATTACTGGCGGTGGCGGCGGTGGCGGTGGCAATGTAGTTACTGCTATTGCTACCATTACCAGTGGCACAGAAATTGGCTGGTCAAACAATAGTGCAGCCATACTGTCTTGGGAAAATAACAGCAGCCAGATTATTGCTTGGGCAAATGCACAATATGCAGTCAGCGCAAACAATGCAACGATATTGATCAATCATCCTTCTGCGCCATTCGGTGTTGTTTTGCCTACTGCTGCGTCACTTACAGGCCAACAGTATAAAATTAAGAAAATTGACAGTTCGGCAAATGCTGTGACGGTCAGTACAACTTCTTCGCAGACAATTGACAACGCGCTGACGTATCCGTTGTCAAGTCAGTATCAAAGCGTCACGCTTCAGTCGGATGGTTCAAATTGGTGGATAACAGCAAAAGTCACATAAAAGTTACGGAGTCTGAGAGTGGAACCGCAATTCCTGATCAACATTCTTTTTGCAGCCGCAGGAGCCGCTTTTGGGTGGATACTGAACAGTATCTCTCGCTCAATCGTCAGGATAGAGGACAGAATTTCCGAGATGCCAATGACCTATGTCAACCGTGATGACTACCGGGCTGACATTGGTGACATTAAGAACATGCTAGGCAAAATCTTTGATCGCTTAGAAAAAAAGGCTGATAGATGAGCCTGAACATGGACGCACTGGCTACCCCGATCTTTGGGGAGCCTGATAGCCTCCGTGATTTCCTGTTTGAAAACGGCATCCAGCATCAAGTCTTTTGGGAAAGGCTAACTGACGCTGGTTTCTATGTGCCGCGCTACCCCATTATTGACGCTGATCCGCAGGACTTAGATGATTGGTTGCTAATTCATCAACAAGAGCATCAGCGTTATGCCGCCATCCTTTCCCTAAACGATCCATTTAACCTGCTGGACTTGGACTTTAACCAAGAAGATGACTTTTACGATTGGGTAAATAGTCATTTGCTAATACATGAGCAGATTGCCAGATCACTCGGCGTGACGTAATTTTGACCTGTCGAATAACCGACAGTCTAATGGCTATTTGGCAACAAAAAAGATGGGGTAAATCGCGTGTTGGGCTTGCTTAAAGCCCTGCTTTTGCTTGACAATTTGGCTTATCGTGTTGTATCCGGCTTTTATTTGGGAACGGCAAAATGGCAATTACCACCTATGATCAGGCAATAGCATTTGCAAATAGCGCAGAAGGTCGGGCTATGCCCGGTTTGTGGTGGATTGTTGATGATCTCAAATATTACAAAACAACAAAAACTATTCGAGAAAAAAGTAGGCAAAAATTTTTAAATCCTTTAATTAAACAAGTTAATAACGCTCAACAAAATCCTATTGAATTTGTTAAAAACAGTCTAAGCAGAGAAATTGGTAATTATTTAAGCAGTTACAGAACTGTTCAACTCGACCCTCACCCACAGCAAAAAGCGCGATTAGAAACTTGGAAGTCAAGCCTTAATAAATCTGTAAATTTTTTGGTGCAAAACAATGTGCCAGCAACAGAAATACAGACAATTTTTACGACTGCGGAAGGAAATTATAAAAATGCAGTGTTGCGTGACGTTCAAATGCAAAGTCAAAAGAACTTTTTTGACAGAATCTTGGATGTTACTGACGCTTTAATTGTTGGTGGTTTGACAGGTGGTCTTGGTTTGTCTCCGGTTAATGCCGCCGCATTAAGTAGCGCACTTGCGGTTGCTAATGGTGCTGATGTTGAAACAGCACTAAAAGCTGGTCTTGCTGGGTTGGGGGCAGGTCAGGTTGGACAATACTTACAAACTGTCAATGCAATTTCTGGCAATGAGATTGTTAATTCAGCCGTAACCAATGCTGCTAGGCAGGCTACGGCAGCGACCATCATGGGGCAAGATGTTAAAACCGCTGCAATGGCGGGTTTAGCTGGTGGTTTGATTGGTGGCGGTTTGTTAAGAGCCACAGATAATGTAGCAATCTCCCGTGCTGCGGGTGAATACACGCAAGCTATGGCTTCTGGCATGTCTCCTGCCGCTGCAATGGTTCAGGCTTTGTCTGGATTTGCAGAAGAAGAGATGGTTGATGCAAAGACAAAGATTGAGCAAGAAGCAGAAATGCAGCGCACTGTTGCAAAAGCGCCACCTGCTACGGTTGAAGATCAGATTGTTGAAGCGTTTTCTCAGCCCAAGTCTCCCGGCGTTGGCACTCAAATTGGCGAACCAACCGCTGAGCTTTCTGGTGGCATTCAATTTGGCAGCAGAGCTGATGCTGTTGGCACTGACATTGTTCCTGATGATAGGTTGCCATCGACGCCAGCCAAACCCGTTGCTATTGATGGCAATACTTTGCCAGAAGTTGTTGTTACTCCAGAGCCAGAAGCTACTACTGAACAACCCAAACGCTATGATGTTCGTACTGGCAAGCTAATTACAACAAGAATACCAACGACCACAACAACACAAAATCAACCAACGCCACCGCCAGAAAAACTTACTGGCGCTGAGTTAATTGAGCAAGCTCAATCTCCTCAAGACACTTCGACATTGCCTGAAGTCACCGTTGAAGCTGAAGCTGGAGGAGAAGGTAAAGAGCCAGTAACCACTCGTTTACCAACTGCAAAGGGTGAAGGAGAAGGTGAGGCAACAGTTTCCGAGGTTGCGCCAGAAGAAGTAACTGATGATGAGATTTTGGCGGCAATTGATGAGGCGCGTGATCCACTTATTTTAAGTTTGTTGGGTGGTAGGGCAGGTCGTACTCCACCGCCACCTAGCTCAATTAGCGCCCGTGCTGTTGGCACAAGTCCGACAGCGGCGATTGTGGGTGATAAAGAACCTTTGTTTGGTGGCGAAGAAGATACTCAACAAGATGTATGGAACACCCGTTCCCTGCGTCTTAGAAAGGCACTAGGTTAATCCAATGAAAACACTAGAAATGATGTTAGGCGGCAATGGTATGGGCGATGCTCGTTCTATGGCTGAGATGCTGCGTCGCATGGGTCGGCGTGGCGATACGATGCTTGCACACATTACGCCTGAAGAGGCAGACATGTTGGTGCAAATGGGTGGATCAGGAACAACTAACCCGGATACGGGATTGCCTGAGTTTGCGCCCCGTCGCTCATCTTTTGATGACTTTGACAACTACACGCCTCGGGTAACTAGTCAGCCAGCAGGTGCAACATTTGATGCACCAAATTTTGAGTTGGATACAAATTACACGCCGCGTCGTGTTTCTGGCGTTGATGTGCCAACAGATTTTGGTTTTGAATCGTTGCCATATCAAGCTGCTGGCAATCAATATGATTTGATGCAGTATGGTCGTACACCCAACGTGCAGACGGGTGGCTTTGAGCCATCAGCTACTGATAGAGTTAATTTGATGGGTTATGGTACTGGCGTTCCCAATGTTAGAACAGGTGGCCTTACCCCTGAACCAATGGATGTGACCAGTGACTTTGGCGTGTATGGCGTTCGCCCCGGCAGCGTTGGACTAAGACCGCCTACTGGTCAAGTTGCCGGTATAAGCGCTAGAGCATTGCAGCAAGCGCAAGAACCTTACTTCACCAGTCTTTCTCAGTTAAGACCATTAGAAGACAGAACTGCTGCCGCACCACAGCAGGAAGCTGGTTTTGCTCAGCGCACAGAACGTGGTCTGCAAGAGTTACAGGATGTGCTAAACCGTTATCCAAACCTAACACGGGCAGGCGCGGCTGGCGCAAGCATTCTTGCTCAAATGCTAATGTATAACCAAGCAAGCAAAGAAATGCAACGTGGCGTTGAGGAATCTCGTCGTGCTGCGCAACCATTCCGTGCAGCGCAAGCTGAAGCAATGGGTCGTGCAACAGGAGAAGGTTTAACGCCAGAACAACAGCAAGAGTTAGAGATTGAGCAAGCCCGTGCGCGTCAAGGTCTGACTGAGCGCAACCTGCAAACAGGCTCTGCTGCGGCTGGTGTATTAGCTGCACAGCAAAGTCGTGCGCGTAGTTTAGCCCGTAAGAGTAGCTTTGATGAAGCATTGCGTCTTGCTAACATTGCAGATCAGTATGACCGTCGTGCTTTGGAGTTGGAGTTGCAACGTGATCAGCAGCTTGGACAACTCTTTGCTGGCATCCTAGGTCGTGAAGCACAACAGGCGCTTCGCACCCAAGTGCCTGTAACTGAAACGGGAAGATAACTATGGCAACTGATACGCTTAGCCAAGCATTAGGCACAACGCCATCCTTAGTTCGTGGCTTTGGCGCAAAGACAGGCATGAAAGAACGTGCCGAGTTTGGTCGCAAAAACATTGCTGAGACTTTTGAGAAAGGCGCTGAAGCTGAAGCCGAAGCTGCTAAAACTCAGTTTGACATTCAACAAAGTGAGATTGGCAGAACAGCACAAGCTGAGCGCGAGTTAGCAACTGAGTCTGCCCGTGAAGCCCAAGCCTTAGAGCAAGGCACTGAAGGCTACAAAGAGTTTGAGATTCCGCAGATCAAAGCCTCTGACTATGCGGCTAATGCCTCTTTGCGCCTGCTGTCTTCCCTGCTGCTAGGCGGTGTAGGTGGTGCTTCTGGTAGAGCGCAGTTAATGGCAATCAAGGAAATGCAAGATGCTGAAGACAAAAATCAGCGTCAGACCTTTGCTGCTGCTAAGTTAAAGTTTGATGAGGCTGATAAGAAACGCAAAGACAGCAACGACATGTTGAAACAGCGGTTTGATCGAATGCTTAACCTGCTGTCTAAGAATCGTAATGCTGCCTTGGTGGAAGCTAAGCTGATTGAGGGCAAGATGGGTGATGGCTTAATTGCTGCCCAACTGCGCAAAGGAAACTATCAGAAAGCCTATGAGCTATTTTCAAAAGCTATTGAGTCGCAAGACAAGGCTGATGCTGAGTTAGCTAAACAGCAAGCAATTTTTGCTCAGAAGGTTGCGTTGAAGCAAACGCCGGGTGCTGGCGGTGGCAAGGGTGGCGGCAAAGTAAAAATTAGTGATATTCCATCCGATATGCGAGCCGATCTTAAAAAGGCTGGCGATGCGGTTTACAACTTAAACAACATTACATCTACGCTGTCAAATGAGCATTTGATGATTGCGCCTTCTGCCAGTGTTGCTGATGCAATTCTTTTGGCAATTGAGCGTGGCGGTGATGTTGCAAAACTCGCAAAAAATCTTACAGGCAAAGATATTAAACCTGAAACCGTAAACTGGTGGAAGAGCTATCGAGAGTACATTTCTAAGGTTCGTAATCAACTTTATGGCGCAACGCTTACATCTAACGAACAAGCTGATTTTGAGCGTTTTATTGTAACGCCAGCAACTGATAGACAAACCGCTTTGGAGTATTTTGAAAATCAAAAGAGAACGCTGAGAAATGCAGTTGAAAGAAAAGTTAAAGAAACTCAAGCGGCATTAGAGGCAGAAACAGCGGAAGATTTGGTGCGGGGTGTTGCAGGCATAACATCGTCTCCTCAAGCGGCGGGTGGGCCAAGAGTGCCAACCATTAACACTCCGGCAGAATATGATGCACTGCCTCCGGGTGCTGAATACATTGATGCACAAACCAATAAGCGCGGCAGAAAACCACAGAGGTAATCATGGCTAAAGATCGTTTTGGTGGTGAAGCTGTAGCAGAAAGCCAGACTGATCGGTTTGGCGGCAGCTTGGTTGAGCAGATTCCCGGCGCTTCTGAACAAGAGAAACGTGCTGCTGCTGCTATTCCAGAGTCAGAGCGCATTCGCACCAAGTCACCCTTTGAAACTGGCTTAGAAGCTGTTGGCGCTATACCTGTGTTGGCTGGTACATCAAGACTGTTGCAGCTTGGTACGGCTGGTGGTCGTTTAGCACCCTATGGCGCAAGGTTCGCAGAGACTTTTATTCCTCGCACTGGTACTGAGTTAGCCAAAGTGTCTGGTTTAACTGCTGCGGGTGGCGCTGCTGGACAGGCGGCAGAGAATCTTTTGCCTGCTGATGCAAGTCCAACCACACGATTTTTAGTCGGAACTGGCGCTGGCATGGGTACTGAGCTTGGCTTGCGCAGTCTTGCTACGGCTGGAAGAGCCTTTCGTCCATTGCTACCCGGCGGTACTGAACGTGCTGCCGAACGTGTAGTTCGTCAAATGACGCCAGAACAAATCTCTTCCTTGCCACAAACCGTAGAGTCCAAGACTGCAATGGTTCGAGCTGCGCAAGAAAGGCTGCGTGGCAAGCCTATTGATCAGCCATTGGATGCGGCAGACGTAGCAACATTGCTAGGTGCTGAATCTACTGCAATCAAACAGCGTGGTGGCAGACTTGGTGAGCAACTGGCTGCTGGCACGGAACAGCGTTTGGCTGCGATTAGTCAGCCTCGCACAATGGAAGCTGTGGGTGCTGATGCCCGTAAGCTGGCAGCAGACAGGCTTAAGGTATTGCGAGATCAGCGTGAGGCGGCTACTACTGCTAACAAGCAGGACATGCTGAACGAAGCGCGTACTAAGGAACTTGCAGGCCAAGGCGTCGAAGGAACTCGCGCTTACAAAAATTTAGATCAAGCATTAACTGCATTTGAACGTGATCCAGTAACAGGCCGTGAGCGCATTACTGGGAAAACAAAAGATCAATTTAATGAAGTTAGGCGTGAAGCATTAGGGATTACCTATGATGCTATGACAGGCCAAACTTTCAAAGCAAAGGTTGGATTTGAGCGTCTTGAACAATTACGTCGTAAATTAGGTGATCGTGCTGCTGGCTTGCCCGATGTTGGCTTTGACGCAATTGGTCAGCAAGATGCCAAAGAGTTAAAGAAACTTGTTGAAAACATTATGTCTGAGTTTACTGGTCAGAAGTTCAACAAGTATTTGAAAGACTATGAGCGTCTAAGTCAGCCTATCAATCAATTTGCTACAGATGTTGGCGTTGCTTTAACAGCGCCAAGCCCTAAAGTTCGAGGCGATATGGTTGCGCAGGCATCAACCTTGCCTAAGAAAATCTTCAGCACACCAGAAAACATTGATAACTTTACAGCATTGGTGGGTGGCGATAAGGCGGCAGTTGAAGGTTTAGCGCGTAACTATGCCAGCGCAGAGTTAGCTGAGAAGTCACCACAACAGATTCGCACTTGGCTAAAGACTAACAATGAGTGGTTGTCTCGCTTTCCACAGCTAAAGCAAGACTTTACTGACTACGCTACCAAGCTAGAACAGACAGGCCGTGTCACGAAGAAGCTGGAAACCAGAACCACTGAACGCGCTGAAGCGCTGAACCTTGGTCGCACTCAGACTGAGCAGGCTGATAACTTTAAGCGCTTGATCATGAGTCCTACGAACGCTAATGAGTTGACTGCTGCGGCTAGAGTGCTTGGCAAGACACCTGACGGTGCTAACGCATTCAAGTCGAGTGTGCGTGACTTGATTGGCACCCTGCCTCCCGGACAGATTACCACTGCCTACCGTGATCGCATCAAGCCAGCTATGCAGGCAAGTGGCTTGTATCGTCCTGATGAGATCAAGTTTGTGGATGATGCTATTGCCGATATTGCAAACATCCAGAATGCAATCAGCCGTGCATCACAGAACATTGGCAGAACTCCCGGCGTTGAGTCTTCTGCACAAGAACTAACCCGCCTGATTAACAATGAGATGTCGCAGGTTAAGAAGGGTGGCGCTGTGGCTGGCTTGTATGCTGCTGGCCTAGCTGCCCTTGGCTCCCGCTTTGGTGTGCCTTTAGAGGTAGGCGCAACCACTGGCGCAGTAGGTGGCTTTGGTGCTGCAATGGCATTAGATCGGTACAGAAACTATGTGGCGAACATCCGTTCAGCAGTCAGTGACATCGTGACTGATCCGGTAAGGCTGCAACAGGTATTGAAGTCGCCGCCTGAGAAGCGGCAAGGCGTTATTGCCAGCATGATTCGTCAAACTATTGGTACGCAAATAGGTGCGGAAGCGCCAGAAAGGATGGAAAATGCCCCTAATGAAAGGTAAGAGTGCCAAGACAATTAGCAAGAACATTGGCGAAATGGTGCGCAGCTTTAAGGAATCCGGCAAGATTGGTACGAGTAAGCCTTCGAGTGTGCGTAAAGCTGTCAAACAGGCTGCGGCGATTGCTTACTCAAAAGCTGGCAAGTCGCGTATGAAGCGAGGGTCAAAGCGATGATTTATGACAATGGCAGCAACAGCGACAAAATGAACAATAGCGTCGAAGAGTTGCGTAAGTTGAAAGAAACGGCAAAGCAACAAGCCGAGAAGCGCGGGGATACCATGCTGATTGGAACCCGTATTACGATGATGCGTTCAAAGCGTGATGGGAGAAAGCTAGAACGATGAAGAAAGCAAAGGGGCTGAATCCTGAACTTGAGCAGGCTATTTATGATTTACTCAAGGCAACAATGAATGACTCTACCGCATCACTAACTGACAAAACGAAAGTGCTTGACCGGGTTCTCAAGCTAGAACAGATCAAGCAAAAGATCAGCGATGACGAGTGGGGCAAAGGGTTTTTTCACCAAGACGATGAGGGAGAAGAGTGATGGTTGACGGGGCTGCGATTAAGATTATCAACATGGCAATGGACATACTGTCTCATAGAGCGTTGACGTTCCTTGCTTTGTTTTTCTGCTTTGTGTTGGCTTGCTGGACGATGGTGGTGCCAACATGGGAACGAATGGCGATGGCAGGCTTCTTTGCCGTTTTCATTTATTTGCCGTGCATTTTCAAGGAAAGGACTTCAAATGAAACTTAGCATCAACAAAACCAGCATGACTGTCATGGAAAAGAATGGTAGCAACGGTGAGTATGACCGTGGCAGCGCAGGCGAGGCTTATCGTTCTGCATCCGTTGCTGATACCTATGGCATGGGTAAGCCTACTCGCACCAATCCTATGGGCTTCATGGGTATGCAGTGCTTCTCTGGCTCACCAGATCAGCGTAAGTCACCGACTTCCAAGCCCGGTAATGCCGGAGGAAAGGACATTATCTAATGGCTAACAATATTGCCTTTCAGCCGATGGGCAACTGTGTAGTTGCGGTTGCCCAATCTTCTAATACTCAAGGAAATGTTGTTTCTATTACGGCTGTTAGTCCGGTAAACCAATACTTAGTGTTCAACACAAGTAAAGACTATCCTGTGTTTGTTGCTTATGGACAGACTGCAAATATTACGGCAAGCATTCCAACCTCTGCTGGCGCACCGGTAGTTGCGATTCCTCCATATACGGAAAAGGTTTTTACGGGGCCACAGGTAAGCTCAACTAAAACAGTTTACGTTCGCATTATTGCTCCACACAACAATGCTGAGTTGTACATTACACCGGGCGAAGGATTGTGATTATGGACGCCGATCTACAAAAGATGAAGATGCAGGCTGATGTTGAGCTTGCTAAGTTAGAAGCAACTTCCCCTGCTAAAGAGGTGGCTGGCAAGGCTATTGGTAAGTGGGGTCTTGCAGCTATCGTGTCTATTGTAGTTATTGGCGTCTTAGCTAGTCTGTGGCTAGAAGAGGGGAAGATGGCGGCAGTCATGGGCTTGCTTGGCGCTTCTCTGACCGCCTTGATTCAAATGCTTAACGGCATTGCAGGCTCAGCAACGAAGCAAGAGAAGCCTGAGTTTGAAGTCATGAAGCAACTAATTGACAAGCTAGACCGGCTGGATCGTAAAGAACCGTCTATGCAGGTTGATGTTGAAGATGGGAAAGTTACTGTTAAACGCGGTGATGATAAGGTTGTTGCGGAGGGGAAATAATGTTGCCACTGCTTGCCCCAATACTTTCTCAGCTTGCCGGTGCTGGTATGCAGAAAGTGGCTGATGCTGTCATGGACAAAGGCTTAGATGTGGTGGAAGCCAAGTTAGGCGTGAAGCTAACGCCAAATGAGGATGGCGTCCTTGACCCTGCCAAGCTAGTTGAAGTCGAGACTGCTGCCATGAAACATGCTGAGTTTATGGCTGAGCTAGACCAGAAAGACAGAGACAGTGCCAGAGCAAACAGACTTGCCATTGTTACCAACAAGGATGTGCCTTGGTGGGAAAAGGCTGTAATGCCTTTCTTGGCTGTCTTTACTGTGGTGGCAACCTTTACCCTTGTGGGCATTCTCTGCTTTGTGGAGATTGCAGATTCGCAAGAGCGTATCGTGATCTTTGTCTTAGGCTTTGTGACTGCGGTAGCAGGTCAGGTGCTGAGTTTCTACTTTGGCTCCTCGCAAGGTTCTAAGGACAAGACTGACGCATTGAAGAAATGAAACTGTCAGAACACTTCTCATTGGAAGAGCTGACCGTTAGCGAAACGGCAGCACGGAAGGGCTTGGATAACACGCCAGACAATGATGCTTTGTTTGACCTAAAGCGTCTGGCTGCATTCCTTGAGAGCATTCGAGAGACTGTTGATAAACCGATCAAGATTAACTCTGCTTACCGTGCGCCTGAAGTCAATGCCAGTGTGGGCGGCAGCAAGACAAGTCAGCATTGCAAAGGGCAGGCAGCAGATATTCGGGTGGCAGGCATGACCCCGGATCAAGTGGTGCAGGCCATCATTGCCGCTAAGCTACCGTTTGATCAGGTGATCAGAGAGTTTGATAGTTGGACGCATGTCAGCATTGCCCCCAAGGACAAGCCGCCTCGCAAGATGGCCTTGATTATTGACAAAAAAGGAACCCGTCCTTATGCCCCAAAAAAATCCTAGTTTGTCGATAGGGCGTGGTGAGAAGCTGCCGGTCAGCAAAGGTGCTGGCTTGACTGCAAAGGGCAGGGCTAAGTACAACCGCGAAACTGGCAGCAATCTGAAGGCACCAGCACCTAACCCTCGCACTAAGAAGGAGGCAGGCCGCAAGGCTAGTTTCTGTGCAAGGATGGCTGGCGTAGTGAGGAAAGCTAAAGGGCCAGCTAGTAGAGCAAAGGCGTCGCTACGGAGGTGGAATTGCAGATAGAAGATGAAGAGGTGATGGGTGCGATGCAGGAAGATCGCACACCAGACTTTCTATCCCAAGCGCAAGAATCTTTCCCCTATCTCAAAGGGAAAGACTTGGACGTTATCTACACGCCAAAGCCGCAAGAAAGCCGGATGCTGGAGTTCTACCCGCCGGATGAGCCGGGAGCGCCAGAAGCACCACGCCCCAAGAACTTGCCAATGGGTAGAGTCGGCATTGAAGTGTTCAATCCCAAGGTCAGACCTATCGACATACTTGGTGACTATGTGTCGCACTATGGTGTGCAGGCCGATCCAGAGCTAAAGAAGTATTACGGACAATTCCAGCAGGCGCTTGATCCAAAGTCCATGCAAGAACGGTATCGCTTCCACCAAGAAAACTTTGGGGAAACTAGACCGTATGAGCAATGGTATGAAAGCACTGGCTTACCGGAGATATTCCGAGGCTACACCTTCAACCAGTTTGGCGACAATGCAGCAGAGATTTATACGCCTGAACAGTTAATGATTTTGGATCAGGTTAAAAAATATCTTGGTATTACGGAATGAGTCATCAAGCACAACTGGACTTTGTTGCAATAGTACGGGCTATGTATCCAGATTATTTTATTCGCAAGCAGGTGCTTGAGATTGGTAGTCTAAACATTAACGGTTCTATCAGACCATTCTTTGAGCAATGTACCTATGTTGGGGTTGATCTTGGCGAAGGACGAGACGTTGATGTGGTGGGTAAGGGAGAAGAACTTACCTACGGTGACGATAGCTTTGACGTTGTTGCAAGTTGTGAATGTTTTGAGCATAACCCTGAGTGGGTAGCGACGCTTAATAACATGATCAGAATGTGCAGTGGCTTGGTATTCTTTAGCTGTGCAACTACTGGCAGGCCGGAGCATGGAACGCCACGCACTAGCCCACATGATGCGCCGTTCTGTGGTGAATACTACCGGAACTTGACGGAAGAGGATGTGCGGCAGGCAGTAGATTTATCAGTCTTCACGGACTATCAATTTCTAACTAATGATACGTCGCACGACTTATACTTTTGGGGGATCAAATGAAGACCGGACTCTATTCCAACATTGCAGCAAAGCGCAACAGAATCAAGGCTGGCAGCGGAGAGCGTATGCGTAAACCCGGAACCAAGGGTGCGCCTACTGCCGCAGCATTCAAACAGTCTGCCAAGACAGCAAAGCGCATGACCCGTAAATCTTAAGTTCCCTGTGCTGTAGCCTAGTCTCTTCTCCCTAGGCTTTCCCCCGCCTAATCAGCGGGGGTTTTTTTAATCACTCGACAGCAAACCACCTTCAAACAGATACGTTCCCATGTGACCTAGGTGACACCAAGGTGCTGCATGTATCTTGCCGCCAATCTTGCGCCACTGGTGACAGAAATAGTAATCCTCTGACAATAGCCGTTTGCTCTCAGGATCAATCGGATCAAGGTAGAACCCGTAAACTTCCTCGCCAGACAGATAGTTCATATCGCTGACAAAGGTAGGCGTATGAGGTTTCAACTCATCAAACACACGGCGCTTAATCAGCATAAAGCCAGTGCCAATAGCAGATACCTCACACGGCTGATCTACTGGCACCGTAATTGATGGATCGTTAGTAAGCAAATTGACAACAAAGCTGCCAGTATGTTTCTTAAGCTGATCAACTGGCTTACCTTCAGTCACAGCTTGATGCACTGTTTGCCAATTGATTTCCTTCTTTGGATAGATTCCACCTATTACATCAACGTCTGCTGCCAGCATTTTTAGTGCGTCCTCTGGCTTGAATGCAATATCAGCGTCAATCCAGAAAAGGTAGTCAGCATCACTCTTTAAGAACTCATGCGCCATATTGCAACGTGCGCGTGTCACCAGTGATTCGTTAAACATCAGTGACACAGAAGTTTTGTAACCTTGATTAGATAGAACGCCAATCAGGTTCATCAATGATTGTGTGTAAACGCCAGTGCATTGCCCACCATACATAGGCGTTGCTATAAAAATATGCTTTTGGTTTTCCATGTGATCTCCGAAAGGTGGGGCGTGTCGCAGTGACGCTGCGCCCCGTCAGCGCTCCTAACTGTCCTCTGGCGAAGACTCATCCTGCGACTGATGGGGGTTTATTTCATTGCCAAGTAGCTTGAGCAAGTCGGGCAAGTGCATTAAGGCCAGTGATTTGCCACCGTCCTCACGCATTATCACAATGGATGTTTGACCAGCTTCACAGGCTCTGTCTGCCTGCTCAATGAAATCATACACCGCAATCTTGCGCCTGCGTTTGCACTCAATCAGATAGTTGCCAAGGATTAAGTCACCCTCATCCTTCACCTGATACTGCTTCAGGTTGCGCCGGATACGAATACCAAGCACATCAAATATCTCATTGGCAACCTCACGTTCGTAGGATGCTCCCCGATTCCTTGCCAGCTTACTCATCAGTAACAGTTGGTATTGCAGTTGTTACCGTAACAGCAGGTTGTGCAGGTTACGCACCGACCTTGATTACAGTAAGTGTTGTAAGTGCAGCTTGCCCACACCAAAGGTGCAGTCACTACCAACCACAAAGCGAATAAGTAACGCATGATCGTCTCCTTATCAAAATGGAATGTCGCCATCTTCACGGCGCTTACTAGGGAATGGATTGGCATTGCCGCTAGTGTTCTCAGCAGGTTGCCAGTTATCTTCTTTCAGGCTGATCAACGCACCGCCTTTAGTTTCTTTTGTCCACGCAGCCAGCTTGATGGTATCGCCCGGCGCATAGTGTTGTTCAACCTTAAGCTCACCACGCCAATCAGGGCTACCAGCGCTCTTCTTGTTGCGGTTGCTCAGTAGTACACCAGTACCGGGTTTTCTATCTTGATAGTCACTCATGTTTTACCTTTCGTATATGAATATCGTGCAAACTCTTTATTACCAATTCGCACTGACTGCGTAATGATGTTATGCCCGTCTTTCCTAAGATCATCAATCCGTGCTGCCAGCCGAAGCACACCATACAATCTCAGGGAATCCAAAGCAGTAATGCTTTGTCCGGCCTGCAAGTGTTCAAGCACCATTTGGTTTTGAGACTTGCTGCCAGACTTGGCTGGCGTTACCCCTTTTTTATTGCTTCATCCAATTGCTCTTTCACCTTCTTGACACCACGCACCCATACTTCGTGCAGTAGTTCGTTCTCAGCCTCAATCATGCCAAGCACAAAGTCATTAGCACCTTCCAAGGCTGTAATCTTTGACAGCTTCTCAGCCGCATTCATCTTGGCATTGGCAGCAATACGCTCCACCATTTCAATGTAACCGTTGACAAACTCTTCATCATTGGCAAAACGCTCATGTTCTTTGAAGGTGTCACCAGAAGGCACAAGGAAGGCTACACCACCCTTCTTGACAGGCTTGGGAGGCTCTTGAACCTGTACTGGCTCGACCTTTTCAGTCACCACCAGCGGCTCGACTCTCGCTTCCGGGATGGTTTCAACTTCAGTCTCGTCAAGCATTCCGAGTCCACAATGTGCAAGAACCGACCGCCGTATCGCTTTCGTAGTTGCCTTAAGGATGGCATTAGCCAATCTCTCGCCGACAAGGTTCCCAACATCCACTGCGCCTTGATTTTCTGAAACTCTTCCGTCAGCGCCTGTGCATCGGACGGAGACAAGGTAAATTCCATCCACACGTTCCCGATGCGTAATCTGAGTGGAAAGTTTATGTAAGGCGCACAACTGTTGCGTAGCGCTTGCATTTGCGTAGAGGATTTGTTTTCCATTTAAGGTCAGCAAGTCAAAGGGTTTGGCAGCAGGATCAAGACCAACTTGTTTGCAGCGGTACAGATAGTATTGCTTCTTCTGATCCTCACTCAGACCAGACAAGTCACCCCGCAAGACAATGGATGATTGGATAGCAGGATCAAGGGTTGCGACTGCCGACGAATCGCCTGACATATTGACTACATT
>Ga0315900_10001602_pt1 | contig 36087 bp, 29 predicted proteins | sample LakEriMetagenome_FD_203521 | JGI IMG/M metagenome (GOLD analysis project Ga0315900, IMG submission 203521) | Freshwater fungal communities from buoy surface, Lake Erie, Ohio, United States - Buoy 12 MA114 | ecosystem: Environmental > Aquatic > Freshwater > Lake > Lake biofilm | place: USA: Lake...
ACCGCTGGTGGTTGTAGTGCTCGACGAAGGCCTCGATCTGGGCCTCAAGGTCGCCGGGCAGGAAGTAGTTTTCCAGTAGGATGCGGTTCTTCAGGGTCTGGTGCCATCGTTCGATCTTGCCCTGGGTTTGCGGATGCATCGGGGCACCGCGCACGTGGCTCATCTTCTGGGCCTCGATGTATTCCGCCAGTTCGCCCGCGATGTAGCTGGGGCCATTGTCACTGAGTAGCCTGGGCTTGTGCAGCACCGTGGCGCTGTCACAGCCTGAGGCCTTGAGGGCGAGGTTCAACGTGTCGGTGACGTCCTCGGCCCGCATGTTGGTGCACAGCTTCCAGGCGATGATGTAGCGCGAGAAGTCGTCGAGCACGGTCGACAGGTACATCCAGCCCCACCCGATGATCTTGAAGTAGGTGAAGTCGGTCTGCCACATCTCGTTTACCCGCGCGGTCTTGGTGTGGAACTGATCGGCGGCCTTGATCACGACATAGGCCGGGCTGGTGATCAGGTCATGGGCCTTCAGAAGACGGTAAACCGTGGCTTCCGACACGAAGTAACGCCTTTCGTCGGTAAAGCGCACCGCCAGCTCCCGGGGGCTCAGCTCGGACTGCTCCAGCGCCAGCTCGATGATCTGGTCCTGCACCTCGGGTGCGATGCGGTTCCACACCCGGCTTGGTGCCGACGGTCGATCCTCCAGCGCCTCCGGTCCGCCCTCGTGGAACCGGTCGTACCAGCGGTAGAACGTCCGGCGTGCGATCCCCAGCTTATCGAGAGTGAGCTTCGCCGGTAGATGCGATTGCTCGACGATCCGGATTATCTCGAGCTTTTCGGATGCGGGATACCTCATTCGTCGCCCTCCCCATCCGCGATCATGCTTTTTTTGAGCAGGCGGTTTTCGAGCGTCAGGTCGGCCACGCATTCCTTCAGGGCGCGGGCTTCGCGGCGCAGGTCCTGCACCTCGCCGCTGGTCGCGGCACGGGCTGTATCGCCCGCCAGGCGGCGCTTGCCCGCTTCCATGAACTCCTTCGACCACACATAATAAAGGCTCTGGGCGATGCCTTCCTTGCGGCACAGCTCGGCGATACTGTCATCACCGCGCAGCCCGTCGAGCACGATCCTGATCTTGTCCTCGGCCGAGAAGTGCCGGCGCGTCTGCCGCCGGATGTCCTTCACCACCCGCTCAGCAGGGGCCTTCATCGGCGATTTTTTAAAGGAGGATTGGGGCTTCATCTTCGTTCCTTCGTCACTACGACGAAGCCCCAATCCTCCTTAAATCACAACCTCAAATCTGTGCCATTGGTGCTGACGGGGGACAATTGGACGACCTCTCCCTGTCAGGAGCGCAAATCAGGCTGTCCGATGGGGAGCAATTTTGGATCGGGGTTCTCAAATGGCTCGACTTCGACGAACTTGTCGATGTTGTTTGGCATGACGGATCGACTTGTGGGGTGAAGTTCGAGAAGCATCTTCCCAAGGGATGCATCCTGGCAACTCGTGATGCGGCGCCTGCGCTGCTGGATGACGAGGCTCGCGCCCGAAGCGTGGCTAAGCGATGGATTGAGGGCACCCTCAATTAGGTTCAGCCTAGCGCAGGGTCTCTGCGCCTCGCCGCATTCCCCGACAAAGCTGCTGAGCATCCTGAAGTTAAACGGCCCTGGAACCGGTCATTCATGGGTTCCGAAAACTCGCTGAACGAATGGCCGGTTTCAACGAATATGTTCGGGGCAGCGAACGTCGGCAAAGTTAGCGGCAGCAGACCATCAACGGGACGCCATCCCCAACGGCAGCTCTGTTTGCCCTTCGCCCTGCCGGCGTCGCGCACGGCGGTCCTGCAGCAACATCCCGATGCGCCCGGCTACGATGCCGAAGGCACACTTTATCCTTTCGGTTTCGGACTGGGCTTCAACACGCAGCACAAGCAGGCAGCGAAATAATCTGGTCTTAGTGGAGACAGGTTCGCGTCAGACTGACAGCACCGCCAGCCTCTCTTCCCTACAGCACGATGCTGGCCGCCGCAGCGGCGTCAAGATGCGCCATGGGCCGCATGGCGCTGGCGCTGCGGGCGTGCGAAGGGGCGGCATGGACAATTCCGCCTCCCTAGAAGTCTGGTACGATGGCGCCTGCCCGCTGTGCGCGTGCGAGATTGCGCTGATGCGGCGGCTCGACCGGGCCGGGCGGATCCGCTTTACCGACGTGGCCGAGGGTGATGCTGCCTGCCCGATCGATCGCGCGGCGCTGCTGGCGCGGCTCCATGCGCGGGAGGATGGCGAGCTGCTGTCAGGCGCGGCGGCCTTTGCGGCGATGTGGCGGGCGGTGCCGCTGCTCTGGCCGCTGGGCCAGGCGGCGCGGCTGCCGCTGGTGCTGCGCGGGCTGGAATGGCTCTATCTGCGCTTCCTGAGGATGCGGCCCCGGCTGCAGGCCCTGCTGCGATGAGCGACAACCGCTATCGCAAGGTGCCGTCGGCGCGGCTCTCGCGCCTCGCTTCGTTTGGCCAGCTGGCGGGCGGGATCGCCGGGGGCATGCTGGCCGAGGGCGCGCGGCGGCTGGCGGCGGGTGAGCGGCCGCAGCTATCGGACATGCTGCTGACGCCCGGCAATGCCTTGCGGCTGACCGAGCAGCTGTCCCGCCTGCGCGGCGCGGCGATGAAGCTGGGGCAGATGATCTCGCTCGATGCCGGGGACCTGCTGCCAGCCGAGCTGACCGCGATCCTGGCGCGCCTGCGGGATTCGGCGCATTATATGCCGCCATCGCAGCTCAACCAGGTGCTGATCGGCGAATGGGGCAAGGACTGGCGGCGGCGCTTTGCCCGGTTCGAGGCGACGCCGATTGCCGCCGCCTCGATCGGCCAGGTCCACCGCGCGACCCTGCCCGATGGGCGCGTGGTGGCGATGAAGGTGCAATATCCGGGGGTCGCCGCCAGCATCGATGCCGATGTCGACAATGTCGCGACGCTGCTGCGGCTTTCCACCCTGCTGCCCGACACCCTCGACATTGCGCCGCTGCTGGCCGAGGCCAAGCAGCAGCTGCGGGAAGAGGCCGACTATCTCCGCGAGGCCGAACAGATGCGGCGCTATGGCGCGCTGCTGGCGGGCAATCCGGCCTTCGTTGTGCCCACGCCGGTCGAGGAACTTTCGGGCGAGCGGGTGCTGGTGATGGACTTCATACCGGGCGCGCCGATCGACACGCTCGAGGGCGCCGACCAGGCCACCCGCGATGCGGCCATGGGCGCGCTGCTGGGCCTGGTGCTGCGCGAGCTGTTCGAGTTCGGCTTCATGCAGACCGATCCGAACTTCGCCAACTATCGCTGGCAGGCGGATACGGGCCGCGTGGTGCTGCTCGACTTCGGCGCGGCCCGCCCGGTGCCCGAAGCGACCACGGCGGCCTATCGCCGGCTGATGCATGCCGGCCTGGCCGAGGATCCCGCAGCGCTGAAGGACGCGCTGCTGGAGGTTGGCTTCGTCTCCCCCGTCACGCTGGAGCGGCATGCGCCGGCCTTCGATGCGATGATTGCGGTGCTGATCCAGCACCTTGGCCGGCCTGGGCTGTTCGAATTTGCCGATCGATCGTTCGTCGCCGAGGTGCGGCGCAGCGTTGAAACGGTCGCGGCGGATCGGGCCGCCTGGCACATTCCGCCGGCCGAAACGCTGTTCGTCCAGCGCAAGGTCAGCGGCACGGCGCTGCTGGCGGTGCGGATGGCGGCGCGGCTGCCGCTGCGCGACATGGTGGCCGAAGCGGTTGGTGCTTGAGCGCAAGGGCGCTTCCGGAGTAGCAAGGACGCAAACAAGGGGATCTGGCGGCATGGTGAAGTTCACGATCAACGGGCAGCCCGCGTCGTTAGAGGCCGATCCGGCCATGCCGATCCTGTGGGTGGTGCGCGAACGGCTGGGGCTGACCGGCACCAAATTTGGCTGCGGCATGGCGCTGTGTGGGGCCTGCACAGTCCACCTCGATGGCCAGCCGGTGCGCTCTTGCTCGACCCCGATCTCCGAAGCCGAGGGCAAGGCGATCACCACGATCGAAGGCGTGGCCGGGCCCGAAGGCGAACTCAGCAAGGTCCAGCAGGCCTGGATCAGCGAGCAGGTGCCGCAGTGCGGCTATTGCCAGTCAGGCCAGATCATGGCGGCGACGGCGCTGCTGCGTGACAATCCCAAGCCCAGCGATGCCGAGATCGATGCCGCCATGGCCGGCAATATCTGCCGCTGCGGCACCTATGTCCGCATCCGCCGCGCGATCAAGGTGGCGGCCGGGCTCGAACCGGCCAAGGGCGCGGCGAAGGACGTGACTCAGGGCGCAGAGGTGAAGGCATGAACGACATGGCGAAACCACCGCGCAGCCGCGCGGCCAAGTGGACCCGCCGCGGCTTCATCGGCGCGGGCGTACTGGCTGGCGGCGCCCTGCTGATCGGTGTGGGTGTGCGGCCGGACAATCCGATCGGCGAACTCGGCCCCAAGGTTGCCGGCGGCGAAGGCGAGCAGCTGGTCAACTCTTGGCTCAAGATCGATGCCGACAATGTCGTTACCGCGATCGTCCCGCACTGCGAGATGGGCCAGGGCGCGCACTCGGTCCTGGCGCAGATGCTGGCGGACGAGCTGGATGCCGACTGGTCGCTGGTCAAGGTTATGCAGGCGCCGACCGACGGCAGCTATGTCGTCACCGATACGATCCGGATGTTCATTGCCGGCGGCACGATGGATGCACCGGACTGGCTGGAGCCGACCTGGAACGGGCTCTTCACCAAGATCGGCCAGCTGGCCGACGGGCTGATCACGGGGGGCAGCTCCTCGGTCCGGACCACCGGGCAGCACACCATGCGGATCGCCGGGGCAGCAGCGCGGCAGATGCTGGTGGGTGCGGCAGCCAAGGAATGGGGCGTGCCGGCGGCCGAGATCGTCACGGCGAACAACACGCTCAGCCACAAGGCTTCGGGCAAGTCCGCAACCTATGCCCAGTTCGCCGCCGCGGCGGCCGAGCAGGACATGCCGCAGACGCCGCAATTGAAGGCGCCCAAGGACTATCGCCTGATGGGGACCGATGCCCCGCGTACCGATATCCCGGCCAAGGTCGACGGCACGGCGCAGTTCGGGCTCGATGCCACGATCCCCGGCCAGCCCATGACCTATGCCGCCGTGCGCCGCGTGCCGGTGCCGGGCACCAAGGTGGCCAAGATGGACGCCAGCGCCGCCAAGGCCATGCCGGGCGTGCTGCAGATCCTCAACATGGGGGACTTCATCGCCGTCGTGGCCGACAGCTATTGGCAGGCTCAGCAGGCGCTGGGCGCGATCACGGCCGACTATACCAAGCCCGAAAGCAAGATCGGTTCGAGCGAGGACCAGTTTGCCGCCTTTGCCGCCGCGCTCGACCAGGCCGGGGACGCCGGCGGTGACGAAGTGTTCGGCAATGGCGATGTCGCCGGGGCGATGGCCGGTGCGGCCAAGAAGCTCAGCGCCGAATACCGCGCGCCCTATCTGGCCCATGCGCCGATGGAGCCGATGAACGCTCTGGTCTGGGTGCGCGATGGCAAGTGCGAGATCTGGACCGGGACCCAGGTGCCGCTGTTCGCCCGCAGCGCGTCAGCCAAGGCGCTGGGTCTGTCCAAGGACGACGTGATCGTCCACCACCCGATCATGGGCGGCGGGTTCGGGCGGCGGCTGGAAACCGACTATGTCGTCATGGCCGCGCGGATCGGCCAGGCCACCGGCTATCCGGTCAAGATGATCTGGTCGCGCGAGGAGGACACCCAGAAGGGCCTGTTCCGCCCCGCTGACACCAGCCGGTTCAGCGGCGGTATCGACGCCCAGGGCAGGCTGGTTGCCTACAACAACGTCTTCACCCAGCGCCATGATCCGGCCGAGGCCTGTGACTGCGCGTTCTATGACATCCCGAACAAGTCGATCCGCGTCGCCGAGGCGCCGCTGCACCTCCCCTTCGCGGCGTTCCGTTCGGTCGATCACAGCCAGCAGGCCTTCTTCATCGAAAGCTTTATCGACGAGGCGGCCCATGCCGCTGGGCGCGATCCGGTCGAGTTCCGCCTCGCCATGCTGGGCAATTCGCCGCGTCACAAGGCGGTGCTGGAAAAGGTCGCCGCCATGGCGAACTGGAACACCAAGCCTGCGGCGGGTCGCGGGCGCGGTGTGGCGCTGACCCAGTCGTTCGGCAGCATCGTGGCCGAAGTGGTCGAGGTCGACATGACCGGCGGCAAACCCAAGGTGACCAATGTCTGGTGTGCCGCCGATCCGGGCTATGCGATGAACCCCGATGGCTTCCGCAACCAGATGGAGGGCGGAATCGTCATGGGCCTGACTGCCGCGCTTTATGGCGAAATCTCGCTGAAGGACGGCGCGGTTGAGCAGAGCAACTTCCACGATTACCAGATGATGCGGATGGACGAATGCCCGGCCATCGCGGTCGAGATCATCAACGGCGATCATCAGAAGCTCGGCGGCGCGGGCGAACCGGGCCTGCCGCCGGCAGCGCCGGCGCTGGCCAACGCGGTCTTCGCGGCCAGCGGCCAGCGCATCCGCACCCTGCCGATCGCCAAGCAGTTCGCCTGAGGGGAAGCATCATGCATCGTTCCGCCCTGCTGGTCCTCGCGACCCTGACCCTCGCCGCTTGCGGCTCCAAGGCCGAGGCTCCGGTCGAACAGATCGTGGTGCGCCAGCCCGGCCCGGCCGCGACGCCCAGCCCGGAACCTGCGCCAACCGCGCCGCAGACCTGAGCGCTCACCCCGCATGGACCAGCGCCGGATCTTCCGGTTCCTGACCGAGCGGATCGGGGCAGGCCAGCCTTGCGCGCTGGTGACCGTGCTGGCGGTCGAAGGCAGCGCGATGCGGAACCCCGGGACGCACATGGCGGTCTGCGCGGATGGGGGATTTGTCGGCTCGCTCTCCGGCGGCTGCATCGAGAATGCCGTGGTGGCCGAGGCCTGCGACGCGCTCAAGGCGGGTGCCGCGCGGATCGTGCGGTTCGGGGCGGGCTCACCCTATCTCGACATTCGCCTGCCCTGTGGCGGCGGGCTAGATATCCACTTCCAACCACTGGCCGATGCTGCCCTGCCCAAGGCCTGCCTGGCGGCGAGCGAGGCGCGGCAGCCGCTCACTGTGGCGGTCGATCCGGCGGGGGTACACTTCCGGCCCGGCTGGCACGCGGCGCCCTTCGATCCGGGGCAAGGCACGGCCAGCTTCGGCCACTGGCCCCCCGCCCGGCTGGTTCTGATCGGGCATGGCGAGGGGCCGGTGGCGCTGGCCGGACTGGCCCGGACACTTGAGCTGGAAGTCACCGCGCTGAGCCCGGACGAGCGAGTGCTGGCCCGGCTGGCCGAGCTGGGCATCGCCGCCGCCCGGCTCGAACGCACGACCGACACGGCCCTGCTTACCAGCGATCCCTGGACCGCGATTGCCTTCCTGTTTCACGATCACGACTGGGAACTGGCGCTGCTGCAACGTGCGCTGGAACTGCCGCACTTCTACCTCGGCGCGATGGGCGGGCGCCGCGCCCATGCCGCGCGGCTTGACGCCTTGCAAACCGCCGGGGTTGCCGAGCAGCAGCTAGCTGCGATCCATGCGCCGATTGGCCTGTTCCATTCCTCGCGCGATCCAGAAACACTGGCGCTCTCGGCGCTGGCGGAAATCGTGCGTGCCTATCAGGCGGCGGATTTCGAGGCTGCGCTTGCCTGAGCTGCAGATCGCCGCTGCGGTGCTCGCGGCTGGCCAGTCGCGCCGCTTCGGGGCGGCGGACAAGCTGGCGGCAGACCTCAAGGGTCGGCAGCTGGGCGAATATGCCGCCGTCACACTGGCCGGACTGCCGCTCACCCACCGCTGGGTGATCGCCGCGCAAGCCGACCACCCCTGCGCGGCCGCCTGGCGGGCCAGCGGGTTCGCAGTCGCGGTGAATGATCGGGCGGGCGAGGGCATGGGCACTTCGCTGGCCCTGGCGGCGCGCCTCGCGCTCGAAGCCAAGGCCGATCTGTTGCTGGTGGCGTTGGCCGACATGCCGCTGATCCCCGCCAGCCATTTCGCCGCGCTGCTCGATCGCGCGGCGGCGCGCGGCGTGGAAGCGCTGGTTGCATCCGAAGCGGATGGCCAGCGTTCGCCGCCGGTGGTGTTTGGGTCTAACTTCCTGCCCGAGCTGGCAAAGGCGGCAGGCGACCGGGGCGCGCGCCACTTGCTCGGTCGGGCTGAGCCGCTTGTCTGCGCTGCCGACTGGTTGGCCGATATCGATGATCCCGCCGCCCTGGCACGAGTCCGCGCGCTTGTGAGCCCGGGGGAATCTTGTTAGCGGCCTTGGCGAGGACCGGGCAAGATTCAGTCGGGCGGGGATCAGATGCAGCACTTTGATGTCGTGATTGTCGGTGGCGGACATGGCGGGGCCCAGGCCGCGATCGCGCTGCGCACCCAAGGGTTTGCCGGGTCGATCGCGATCGTCGGGCGCGAGGACGAGCCGCCATACGAGCGCCCTCCGCTGTCGAAGGAATACCTCGCCCAGGAAAAGCCATTCGAGCGGCTCTATCTGCGCCCGCGAGAGTACTGGGCCGACAAGCAGGTCGAGCTGCTGTTGGGGCGCGAAGTCACCGCAGTCGATCCCGCGGCCCGCCAGCTGACCTGCGCCGACGGCTCCGCGCTGACCTATGGCGAGCTGATCTGGGCGACGGGCGGCGATCCGCGCCAGCTGTCCTGTCCCGGCAGTGACCTCGCCGGTATCCACTATGTCCGCACCCGCGCCGATGTCGACGCGCTGATGGCCGAGCTGCCGCAGGTAACTCGCGCCGTGGTGATCGGCGGCGGCTATATCGGGCTGGAGGCGGCAGCGGTGCTGTCCAAGCTCGGCAAGCAAGTGACCCTGCTCGAAGCCCTGCCGCGCGTCCTGGCCCGCGTTGCGGGTGAGGACCTCTCGCGCTTCTATGAGGCCGAGCACCGCGCCCACGGCGTCGATCTGCGCACCGGCATGGCGGTGGAAGGGATTGAAGGTGAGGGCCGCGTATCGGGCGTGAAGCTGGCCGATGGCACGGTGATCCCGGCGGATGTGGTGATCGTTGGCATTGGCATCATCCCCTCGATCGGCGTCCTGCTGGAAGCCGGCGCCGCGGGCGGCAACGGGGTCGACGTCGACGAACAGTGCCGCACCAACCTGCCGCACGTCTTCGCGATCGGGGACTGCGCCGCTCATGCCAATGGCTTTGCCGATGGAGCGGTGATCCGGCTCGAATCGGTTCAGAACGCCAACGACATGGCGACCGTGGTGGCCAAGGTCATCACGGGGCAGGACGCCAGCTATGGCGCGACGCCGTGGTTCTGGTCGAACCAGTATGACCTCAAGCTCCAGACCGTTGGCCTCTCCACCGGGCACGATGCCACCGTGCTGCGCGGCGATCCGGCTGCGCGCAGTTTCAGCGTGATCTACCTGAAAGGCGGTAAGGTTATCGCGCTCGACAGCGTCAATTGCGCGAAGGACTATGCCCAGGGCCGCAAGCTGGTTGAACAGCGCATCGCGGTCGATCCGGTGGCGCTGGCTGACACCGCAATACCGCTCAAGGACCTCATTCCTGCCAGTTGATTTTCGCCGCTGTCCCCGTAGGGGATTAACCGAACGATTAAGAACGCGGAGTCGGCGAGATGGGAATGCTTGAAGGCAAGGTAGTCGCGGTTACCGGCGCGGGCCGCGGCGTGGGGCGCGAGATCGCGCTGCTCTGCGCCAAGCACGGCGCGGCCGTGGTGGTCAACGATCCCGGCGTTGGCGGCGGCGGTGAAGGCGGCGACGAGGGCCCGGCCCAGGAAACCGTCAACGACATCGTGGCAGCGGGCGGCAAGGCCTGGGCCAATCTGGCTTTCGTGAACGATCCGGCCGGCGCCACCTCGATCATCGAGGATGCGGTCCAGCGGTTCGGGCGGATCGATGCCGTGGTCAACAACGCCGGGATCCTGCGCGACACGATCTGGCACAAGATGAGCCATGAGGACTGGCGCGCCGTGATCGATGTGCACCTCAACGGCACCTTCAACGTCAGCAAGGCCGCGACCCCCTATTTCCGCGAGCAGCAGTCCGGAAGCTTCATCCACTTCACCTCCACCTCTGGCCTGATCGGCAATGTGGGCCAGGCCAACTATTCGGCGGCCAAGCTGGGCATCGTCGGCCTGTCGCAGTCGATCGCGCTCGACATGGCCCGCGCCGGCGTGCGCTCCAACTGCATCGCGCCCTTCGCCTGGAGCCGGATGACCGCCTCGATCCCGGCCGAAACGCCCGAGCAGAAGCAGCGGGTCGAACGGCTCAAGACGATGAGCGCGGACAAGATCGCGCCGCTGGTGGTCTACCTCGCCTCGGATGCCAGCCAGGAGGTCACCAACCAGATCTTCTCAGTCCGCAAGAACGAGATCGTGCTCTACAACAAGCCGCGCCCGATCCGCTCGATGACCAAGCTGGAAGGCTGGACGCCGGAGTCGATCGCCGACGAGCTGATCCCGGCCTTCAAGCCCAGCTTCGCCCGCGCCGACGAAGTTTCGGCCCACGTCTTCCCCTACGACCCCATCTGAGGAACAGCGCCATGAACCCCGGCATGGACCCCGAAATCTTCGATCAGTTCATCGAACAGCTGCGCCGCTATGTCCGCGAACGACTGATCCCGGCGGAAGAGGACGTGATCGCGCAGGATCGCATCCCGGATGATATCCTGGCCGAAATGCGCGAGATGGGGCTGTTCGGGATCACCATCCCCGAAGAGTTCGGCGGCGCCGGCATGAACATCAGCCAGTATATCGAGACGGTGAAGCAGCTGAGCTATGCCTCGCCGGCCTACCGCTCGACCATCTCGATCAACATCGGCATGACCGGTTCGGCGATCAAGAATTTCGGCACGCCCGAGCAGAAGGCGGAGTGGCTGCCGCGCATCGCCAGCGGGGAAATCGCTTGCTTCGGCCTGACCGAACCGGGCTCAGGCTCGGACAGTGCGGCGATGCAGACCAGCGCGGTGCGCGATGGCAACGGCTACAAATTGAACGGCACCAAGCGCTACATTACCAACAGCCCTTCGGCGAAGATCGGGCTGATCATGGCCCGCACCTCGAAGGAGGCGCTGCCCAAGAACGCCCACGTTTCCTGCTTTATCGTCGACATGACCACGCCGGGGATCACCATCGGCAAGCCCGACAAGAAGATGGGCCAGTCGGGCGCACATATCGCCGATGTGATCATGGAAGACGTCCATATCCCCGGCTCGGCGCTGGTCGGCGGCGAGGAAGGGCGCGGCTTCCAGATCGCGATGCAGAGCCTCGACAACGGGCGGCTGTCGGTTGCGGGGATGAGCGTCGGCATGGGCCGCCGCGCGCTTGATACCGCGATCCGCTATGCCACCGAACGCAAGGCCTTTGGCGAGCCGATTGCCAATTTCCAGCTGATCCAGGCCATGCTGGCCGATAGCGAGGCCGAGCTCTACGCCGCCGAATGCATGATCGCCGATGCCTGCGCGCGGGCCGACCGGGGCGAGAACATTCAGCGCAAGGCGGCGGCGGCCAAGCTGTTCGCCTCGGAAACCTGCGGCCGGGTCGCCGATCGCTGCGTCCAGGTCTATGGCGGGGCGGGCTACCTCGCCGAATATCCGGCCGAGCGGTTCTTCCGCGATGCCCGCATCCTGCGCATCTACGAAGGCACCAGCCAGATCATGCAGTTGCAGATCGCCAAGCACCTGCTGCGCGAATTCGCCAGCGAAGGGGCGGTCTGGTAAGCCATGTACCAGCTGCTCACCGGCCTTTCGATCGTCGAGGTTTCGTCCTTCGTCGCCTCGCCCACGGCGGGCCTCTACTGCGCCCAGATGGGAGCGGAGGTGATCCGCATCGACGATCGGCGCGGCGGGCTTGACTACAAGCGCTACATGATGACCGCCGAGGGCCGCTCGCTCTCGTGGGAGAACCTCAACCGCGCCAAGAAGAGCGTCGCGCTCGATCTGCAGACGGCCGAGGGGCGCGAGCTGGCGGTGCAGCTGGCGCAGGCCACCGGGCAGCTGATCACCAACCTGCCGGTCGATAGCTTCATGGCCCATGACAAGATCGCGGCGGGCCGCCCGGACCTCGTTTCGGTGCGGATCATGGGCTGGCATGACGGGCGCCAGGCGATGGACTTCACGGTCAATGCCGCCTCGGGCTATCCGCTGATGACCGGTCCGGAGGAATGGGACCCGGCCACTGCCCCGCCGGTCAACCAGATCCTGCCCGCCTGGGACTTCATCACCGGGGCCTATTGCGCCTTCGCGCTGCTGGCCGGACTGCGCCACCGCGATGCGACCGGAGAGGGCAGCGAGCTGCGCGTGCCGCTGGGCGACGTGGCGATCGGCACGGCCTTCAATGCCGGGGCGGCGGCGGAGATGCTCTATCGCGGCGCCGACCGCGAGCGGATCGGCAATGCCATCTGGGGTGCCTTCGGGCGCGATTTCCGCAGCCGCGATGGGCACCGCTTCATGGTTGCCGCACTCACCCCCAAGCAGTGGAAGGCAACGGTCGAGGCCTTTGGCCTGGCCGATGCCGTCGCCGCGCTGGAAGCGGAACTGAACGTCAGTTTCTTTGCCAGCGATCACTGGCGCTTCGTCCACCGCCACCGCCTGTTCGACCTGTTCCAGCAGGCCGCCGAGACCTTCGACTATGCCGACCTGGCAGCCCGATTGACCAAGGCCGGGGCGACCTTCGAGCGCTATCGCACCATGCACGAGATGACGACTGACCCCGATCTCGTCACCAACAACCCGCTGTTCGGGCCATCACCCGCCAACCCCAGCGGCTTCGAATATCCCGCCATCCGCAGCTTCGCCAATATCCCTGACCGCGAGGCAGGCGATCCGCAGGCGGCGCCGTACCTCGGCGAACACAGCGAGGAAGTGCTGGCCGAACGGCTGGGGCTTTCCTCGGGCCAGATCGCCACGCTGATCGATCGCGGCGTGGTTGCCACTTCAGACAAGGACAGGACATGACCCAACTGCGCCGCGCCGCCATCGTCGCCCCGATCCGCACCGCCGTCGGCAAGTTCGGCGGCAGCCTTGCCCCGCTTACCGCCGGGCAACTGGGCGCGACGATCCTGAAGGCGCTGATGGAGCGCACCAAGATCGATCCCACCCGGGTTGACGACGTGATCTTCGCGCAGGGTTATGGCAACGGCGAAGCGCCGTGCATCTCGCACTGGTCGTGGCTGCTCGCCGGCCTGCCCGAGGAAGTGCCGGGCTATCAGTTGGACCGCCGCTGCGGCTCGGGCCTGCAGGCGATCGTCAACGCGGCGATGATGGTCCAGACCGGGGTGTCGGACGTCGTCGTCGCGGGCGGCTGCGAATCGATGTCCAACGTCGAGCATTACAGCACCGATATCCGCAAGGGCGTGCGCGCCGGCAACCTGACGCTGCATGACCGGCTGACCCGCGGCCGGGTGATGAGCCAGCCGATCGAACGCTATGGCGTGATCAGCGGCATGATCGAGACGGCCGAGAACCTCGCCAAGGACTGGAACATCAGCCGCGAGGCTTGTGACGCTTATGCTGCGCGCAGCCACCAGCGGGCGACGGCTGCCTGGGCAAATGGCCTGTTCGCGGATGAACTGGTCCCGGTCGAGATCCCGCAGAAGAAGGGTGATCCGATCGTCTTTGCTCATGACGAAGGCTACCGCGCCGATGCCAGCATGGAGACGCTCGGCAAGCTGAAGCCGATCGAGGGCGGCGTGGTGACGGCGGGCAATGCCAGCCAGCAGAACGATGCCGCAGCGGCCTGTCTGGTCGTGGCCGAGGACAAGCTGGAGAAACTGGGTCTCGAACCCATCGCCTACTTCCACTCCTGGGCGGCGGCTGGGTGCGATCCCAGCCGGATGGGCTTCGGCCCGGTTCCCGCCACCGAGCGGCTGTTCGCGAAGAACGGCCTGTCGTGGAGCGACATCGGCCTGATCGAGCTCAATGAAGCCTTCGCCCCGCAGGTCCTGGCCTGCCTCAAGGGCTGGGGCTGGGCGGACGATGACAGCCGGCATGACATGCTCAACGTCAATGGCTCGGGCATTTCGCTGGGCCACCCGATCGGCGCGACCGGCGGCCGGATCCTCGCCAACCTGACCCGCGAGATGCAGCGCCGCGATGTGAAGTACGGCCTCGAAACCATGTGCATCGGCGGCGGGCAGGGCATCGCGGCGGTGTTCGAGAAGGCATGAGCGTCGACCTCGGCAAGGTGCTCGGCGCGGCGCGCGGTTATCGCGACCTCGCCCGGGCGGCGCTTGCGGATATTCCCGCCACCAACCAGCGCGCGCATCACGGCTTTGCCTGGATCGCGACCTCGGTTGCCGCGCTCGAAGCGGTCGCGGATTGGCTGGCAGCAAATGACGGCGGGACCGAACTCGACCGGCAGGTGGCCCTGCTCGGTTTTGCCGAAACCCTCGCCCAGCTGACGGGCGGCCTGCCGATGGGCCAGAACGAGCTGCTGCGCCCCGGCGACCTGGGCCTCGCCGCCGAAGCGCGCGACCTGGCGCTCGCCTGTGCCGACCTGATCGATCGCGACCATGCCGCAACCCGTATTGCCGTTACCGCAGCGCTGGCGGCGGGACAGTGGCCGAGCGAGGGCCTGCCCGAAGCCGATCTCGACACGATCCGCGACCAGTTCCGCCGCTTCACCGAGGCCGAGATCCTGCCCCATGCCCACAAGTGGCATCTGGCGAATGACCTGATCCCCGATGCCACGGTCCAGGCCATGGCCGACCTTGGCACCTTCGGCGCGACGATTCCGGCCGAGTTCGGCGGGCTGGGCCTCAGCAAGCTGGTGATGTGCGTGATCACCGAGGAACTGTCACGCGGCTGGATCGGTGCCGGTTCGCTCGGCACCCGCAGCGAGATTGCCGGCGAGCTGGTCGCCATGGGTGGGACCCCTCAACAGCAACAGCACTGGCTACCCAAGATCGCCAGCGGCGAGATCCTGCCGACGGCTGTCTTCACCGAACCCGATACCGGCTCCGACCTCGGCTCGCTCCAGACCCGGGCGCGGCTGGTCGAAGGCGAATGGGTAATCGATGGAGCCAAGACCTGGATCACCCATGCCAGCCGGTCCGACCTGATGACCCTGCTGTGCCGGACCCGCGCAGACACCCAGGGCTATGCCGGCCTGTCGATGCTGCTGGTGCCCAAGCCGCGCGGGACCGAGGCCGATCCCTTCCTGGCCGAGGGGATGAGTGGCAGCGAGATCGAGGTGCTGGGCTATCGCGGGATGCGCGAATATGCGCTGCAGTTCGATGGCCTCAAGGCACCCTGTGATGCCCTGCTCGGGGGGGAAGAGGGCCAGGGCTTCAAGCAGCTGATGCGGACTTTCGAGGCGGCGCGGATCCAGACCGCCGCCCGCGCGGTCGGCGTCGCGAAGCGCGCGCTGGAGCTGGGGCTGGACTATGCGCTGGCCCGCAAGCAGTTCGGCAAGGCGCTGCTCCACTTCCCGCGCGTGGCCGACAAGCTGGCGATGAGCCTCGTCGATTTCGTCCTCTCACGCGAGCTGACCTATGCCGCCGCGCGGGCCAAGGATACCGGCAAGCGCTGCGATATCGAAGCGGGCATGGCCAAGCTGCTCGCCGCGCGCGCCGCCTGGGCCAATGCCGATGCGAGCCTGCAGATCCACGGCGGCAACGGCTATGCGCTGGAGTATGAGATCAGCCGGGTGCTGTGCGATGCCCGCATCCTCAACATCTTCGAAGGCGCGGCCGAGATCCAGGCGCAGGTGATCGCGCGCGGGCTGCTGGAAGGACGCAACTGATGAGCGAATGGCAAGCGTGGATTGGCCGCGAAGAGCAGCGCAGCGACCATGCCGACCCGGGTCTGTTCATCCGTTGGTGCGCCACGCTGGACCGTGCTGCTCCAGCCGATGGCCTGGTGCCGCAGGGGTTCCACTGGTGCCTCTGCACGCCCGATGCCGCGACGGCGCAGCTCGGCCTGGACGGCCATCCGCGCCGCGACGACAGCCCCGATAGTTTCCTGCCGCCGGTGCCGCTGCCGCGCCGGATGTGGGCTTCCAGCAAGGTCGAATTCTTCGCCCCGCTCAAGGTTGGAGAAGCGGTGACGCGGACCTCGCGGGTTGCTTCGGTCACCGAGAAATCGGGTGGCAGCGGCAAGCTGGTCTTCGTCGACGTGGCGCATGAAACGCATGGGCCGGCCGGCCTCGCCGTGCGCGAGGTCCAGTCGCTGGTCTACCGCGAACCGGCTGCCCCCGGCACCCCGCCCGCCCCGCCGCCGCTGGGCGATGGGCGGTTCGATCCCGCCGGTTGGGACCAACATCGGATGATCGAACCCGGCGCACCGCTGCTGTTCCGCTTTTCGGCGCTGACCTTCAACAGCCACCGCATTCACTACGACGCGCCCTATGCCGTGGGCGAAGAGGGCTATCGCGGGCTGGTGGTGCATGGGCCGCTGACGGCGACGCTGCTGCTCGACCTGGCGCAGCGGACATTGGGCGACAATGCGCTCAAGTCCTTCGCCTTTCGCGGCATGAGCCCGGCGGTGGCGGATGAGCCGCTCCACCTCGTCATGCGCGGGTCGGGCGAGGCGATCGAGTTGGGGGCCTTTGCCGCCGATGGCCGCCAGGTCATGTCAGGCAGCGCCAGCGCTTAAACTTTTGGTAAGCGCGCGGGCGGATAATGCCGCCCATGGCCAAAGCCCTTGCCTTTGCTGCTGCCCACTCGCGCGGTGTCCTGCGCGGCACGGTGGTCTGCGGCTGCGCGCTGGCGCTGATCCTCGCCGGTTAGGCCTGCAAGAGCCGCCAGAGTGCGGCGAGCGCGGCGGCACCCAGCACGAAGCCAACGAACGTTCGCCAGGCCGTATCGCTGACCTTGCCGAAGGCCCGGTTGCCCAGCGCATTGCCGATCAGCACCGCCGGAAAGAGCAGCGCAGCCAGCAACAGCTCACGCCAGGTGGCCACACGCAGCGCCACGGCGGAACCAACCCCTGCGACCGACGTCGCGAGGAAGATCGTCATCATCGAGGCCCGGGCCAGCTGCGGGGCGATCTGTCGGCGGAGGTAGAACGGCACCACCGGCACCCCCGGCATCCCGGCAAAGCCGGTCAGCACGCCGCAGGCAATCCCGGTGCCACTCGTCTCGATCCCGCTTGGTTGGTGGCCGTGAGGCCGCTTGGGTAGCAGGACCAGGGCGAAGGCGCCCAGCGCGACAAGGGCGATGATCAGCCGGGCCAGCGCCGGATCGGTAATCGACAGCAGCCAGACCCCCAGCGGGGTTGCCAGCATGGCCACGCCCCCGATGACAAAGGCCGAGCGTTCGCTCGCTCCCAAGATCGCCTTCAAGCCAACCAGGCCGATAAAGATGCCCAGCCAGTTGGCCGTGACCACGGCCTCGGACGGCGGGATCGCCAGCCCCAGCACCGGCACCAGCAGGATCGCCATGCCGAAGCCCGCCAGGCCCCGCACGAAGGCCGCCGCCAACGCAGCGGCCAGTGCGATCGCGATCTGGTCTGCCCCCAGCCCCAGCAAGCTCAGCGCCGATCCGGCGGACTGGCCTCAGCCTTCAGCATCGCAATCGCCTCGGCCAGCGGCATGACCTTCTGGTGCTCGGCACCCAGGGTGCGGACGGCAACGGTGCCTTCCTCGGCCTCGCGCTTGCCGACGACCAACAGGTGCGGGACCTTCTGCAGCGAGTGTTCGCGGACCTTGTAATTGATCTTCTCGTTGCGGCAGTCGGTCTCGACCCGGATCCCGGCGGCCTTGAGCTGTTCGGCCACATCAGCGGCATAGCCATCGGCGTCCGAGACGATCGTCGCGACCACGGCCTGAACCGGGGCGAGCCAGACCGGCAGCTTGCCAGCAAAGTGCTCGATCAGGATGCCGATGAAGCGTTCATAGGAACCGAAGATCGCGCGGTGCAGCATGACCGGGCGGTGCTTCTCGCCGTCCTCGCCGATGTAGCTGGCATCCAGCCGCTCGGGCAGGACGCGGTCGGACTGGATCGTGCCGACCTGCCAGGTCCGGCCGATCGCATCGGTCAGGTGCCATTCGAGCTTGGGGGCATAGAAGGCGCCTTCGCCCGGCAGTTCTTCCCAGCCGTATTCCTCGGTCGCCAGGCCGGCCTCGACCACGGCGTTGCGCAGCTCGTTCTCAGCCTTGTCCCAATCGGCATCGCTGCCGAAGCGCTTTTCAGGGCGCAGCGCCAGCTTGATCGAATAGGTGAAGCCGAAATCCTTGTAGACCCGGTCAGCCAGTTCGCAGAAGGCGCGTACTTCGGCCACGATCTGGTCCTCGCGGCAGAAGATATGGGCGTCGTCCTGGGTGAACTGGCGCACCCGCATCAGGCCGTGTAGCGCGCCGTGCGGTTCGTTGCGGTGGCAGCAGCCGTTCTCATAGATCCGCAGCGGCAGGTCGCGGTAGGACTTGATCCCCTGACGGAAGATCAGGACGTGGGCCGGGCAGTTCATCGGCTTCAAGGCCATCCAGTCGGCCTCACCCGAAATCACCGGGCCTTCGTCATCGACGTTCGGCACCTCGTCGGGGATCACGAACATGTTCTCGCGGTACTTGCCCCAGTGGCCGGACTGCTCCCACTGGCGCGCGTCCATCACCTGCGGGGTCTTGACCTCGCGGTAGCCGGCGCCGTCGATCGCGCGGCGCATATAGGCCTCCAGCTCACGCCAGATCAGGTAGCCCTTGGGGTGCCAGAAGACCGAGCCGTGGGCTTCCTGCTGGAGGTGGAACAGGTCCATCTCGCCGCCCAGCTTGCGGTGATCGCGCTTGGCGGCTTCTTCCAGCCGGGTCAGGTGGGCATCGAGCTGCTTCTTGTTGAGCCAGCCAGTGCCGTAGATCCGGCTCAGCATCGCGTTGTTCTGATCGCCGCGCCAATAGGCGCCCGACACCCGCGTCAGCTTGAAGGCCTGGGCATCGAGCTTGCCGGTGGAGGGCAAGTGCGGGCCGCGGCACATGTCGAGCCAGTCATCGCCCGACCAATAGACCGTCAGCGGCTCATCGCCCGGCAGCTCGGCAGCCCATTCGGCCTTGAAGCTTTCGCCCTGCTGCTTCCAGCGGCTGATCAGCTGTTCGCGGCTCCAGACCTCGCGGCGCAGCGGCTTGTCAGCCTGGATGATCTTGCGCATCTCAGCCTCGATCGCCGGCAGGTCTTCCTCGGTAAAGGGGCGATCCTTGGGCGCGAAATCGTAGTAGAAGCCATCGTCGGTGCTGGGGCCAAAGGTGATCTGCGTGCCCGGGAACAGCGCCTGGACCGCTTCGGCCAGGACGTGGGCATAGTCATGCCGGGCCAGGTCCAGCGCTTCGGCCTCATCGCGGCTGGTGATCAGCGCGAGGGCAGCGTCGGCGGTAAAGGGCCGGGTCAGGTCGACCAGCTCGCCATCGATCTTCGCGGCCAGCGCCGCCTTGGCGAGGCCCGGGCCGATCGCCGCGGCGACATCGGCCGGGGTCGAGCCGAGCGGCATCTCACGCACGGAACCATCGGGCAGGCTGATCTTGAGCAGTTCGGACATTACAAGGCACTCGTCTGATTTGCCGGGCGCTTTGGCACAAGCCGGGCGCTCCGCAAAGGGGCGGTGTCGGAAAGGACGATTTCGGGAGGAGACACCAGCCGCCCGAAACCGGACGGCGGGGCAGCGTTCAACCTTAGGCCAACGCGCTCCGCCCCCGGCAAGCCGGGGTGGTAGTAGTCAGGGTCAGGGCACAGCTTTGCATCATCGCCGCTCCCCTAGCAGCACAGCGGTTAAGGGGCAACTAGACCCTGTTTCACTCAGTTGGAAGCATCGGCACGGAGCCAGTTTTGGCTCAGCGCGAGGCGCGAGGAGGGAGCTATGCTTGCCCATAGTGACCGACGAACAACGCTGCGCTGGGCCAAAACTGGCCCGCCCTGCGGGTCGCCCAGGGAGGCCCGCCGGACTTCGTCGCGTCGCTGGCAGGGGCAACCAGCCCCTGACTGCGCACCGCTCCTCGCCAGCGGACCTCCCTGGGCGATGACAATGCTTCCAACTGAGTGAAACAGGGTCTAGGCCAAAAAGCGGCGCTGCCCCGCCAGCACGGTCATCCGCTTGGTCCCCGCCAGCGCCGTGCCCTTTTGCCGCACGGTCTGCAGGAAACGCCATTCGCCGGTCGCTGCCTTGGGGGTCAGCTCGACCGCCAGGTAGCCGCGCTGGCTGGTGTCGCACCACTTGAGCGAGGGGCTGGCGGCCATGACATCGCGGGCCAGATCGGCCGGTTTGATCCAGCCGATATAGTGCTCGAACCCCGGCGAGGTCACGCTCTGTCCGGCCATTTCGACCCCGACGCGTTCGTTCTTGTGGGCATGGTCAAAGGCCCAGGCATTGTGGCTGTCACCGGCCAGGACCAGCAGGTTGGCATTGGCATCAAGCGCCGCCTGATAAAGCCGCTCGCGCGCCGCCGGATAGCCGGACCACATGTCCATCGCATAGGGTATCCCGCTCTGCTGGACGCGATTGGCGGCGAGGATACGGGTGCGCAGGCCCTTGTCGACATCCTGCGTCATCCCTTCGACCAGACCCCGGCCAAAGCCGAATTGGCCCATGATGATCTGCTGGGCCAGGACCTGCCAGGGCTTTCCGGCCCTGGTCGAGGCCTTGAGACCCTGTGCCAGCCAGGCTTCCTGTTCGGCCCCCATCAGGGTGCGGGCCGGATCGCGCCAGGCCCCGTCGCGGAAGGCCACCAGGGCCGCTTCCAGTTCGGGCCCGCGCTTGCCCTTCATCAGGTCGCCCAGATCGAAGGGCTTGTCGCGCGCCAGGTGCCGGGTCTCGAGCCGGAACAGCGTCGCCAGCTTGCCGATCTCGTACTGCGCCCAATAGGCCTCGGAGACCGGCAGCCATTCGCGATAGACCTTTTCGGCCACGGTCTCGCGGACCGCATAGGCGCCTTCCTTGTCCGGCTGGTGGTTTTCGGCACCATCCTTCCACGCATCGTTGGCCACCTCGTGATCGTCCCACATGGTGATCACCGGATAGAGCTGGTGCAGCCGCTGGAGGTCAGGATCGTTGCGATAAGTCGAAAACCGCTCGCGGTACTGGGCCAGGGTGACGGTTTCATGGTCGGGCAGCAGCCGCTCGGCCAGTCCCTCCTTCGCATTGGGATAGTTGCCGCGCTCATATTCGTAGAAATAGTCGCCCAGGTGCAGGACCAGGTCGAAATCGCCCGCTTCAGCAGCGTGACCATAGGCGTTGAACCAGCCGAAGCCGTAGTTTGAGCAGGAGAATACCGCGATCCGGAACTTGTCGACCTTGCCGACGGGGAGCGTCTTGGTGCGGCCGACCGGGGACTTTTCGCCATCGGGGGCGACGAAGCGGTAGAAGTACCAGCGACCCGGCTTGAGTCCCTTGGCCCAGGCCCGGGCGCAGCAATCGCTGGCGGGGGAGGCACTGGCATCGCCCTGGACAACGATCCGGGTGAAATCGGCATCCTCAGCCAGTTCCCACTTGAGCGGCGTTTCGTCCGCGCTGGCATAGCGGGTCCAGAGCAGCACTTGATCCGGTCCGGGTTCGCCGCTGGCGACGCAGTGGGTAAAGCGCTTGTTCGCCTGCGCCAGCGCCGGTGCGCCGATCCCGGCCAGCCCTAGCAGCCCCAGCTTCAGGGCACTCCGGCGGTTGGCGGCAAGCAGCGGTGCCTCTGGCGGCTCTGGCAACATCGGTCTCTCCCTCATCCTCTTGGCCGTCAGACTAGCCTTGAATTGTGACGGGGCAATGGCGCAGGAGGGGCGGATGACCGAGACCCGCTTTCACACCCTGCCCGATGGACGCCGCATCGCCTTCCGTCACTCGCCCGGAACCGGCCCGACGCTGGTGTTCTTGCCCGGCTACATGTCGGACATGGCTGGCGGCAAGGCGACCGCCGTGTTCGACTGGGCGGCGGCGCAGGGGCGGGCCTGCCTGCTGCTCGATTACTCGGGCTGCGGGCAGAGCGACGGCAGCTTCGCCGATGGCACGCTCAGCCGCTGGCGGGACGAGGTGTTGGCGTTGATCCAGGCACATGTTGCCGGCTCCGTCGTGCTGATCGGCTCGTCGATGGGCGGCTGGCTGATGCTGCTGGCGGGTCTCGCGCTGGGCGAGCGGCTGGCGGGCCTGGTCGGAATTGCCGCCGCGCCGGACTTTACCGCTTGGGGCTTCAGTGACGAGCAGCAGTCCGAACTGCTGGCGGGCGAAACCGTGCTCGAAGAAAACGCTTATGGCCCGCAACCAACCCCGACTTTCCCGGGCTTTTGGGCTGATGGCCAAGCCAACTTGCTGCTCGATACCGAGATTGCGCTCGCTTGCCCGGTCCGGCTGCTCCACGGCCAGCGTGATCCCGACGTGCCGTGGGAGCTGGCGCTGACCCTGGCTGAACAGCTCCATTCGGATGATGTTCAGGTCACCCTGATCAAGGACGGCGATCACCGCCTCAGCCGCGATGGCGATATTGCCCTGCTGCTGCGGACGATTTCGGAGCTGCCATGATCCTGTCCATTCTGCTGCCCCTTCTTGCCCAGGTCGGTCCCTCGGTCGGCGTCGGGGCGGGCGGCTCGCTGCCGCAGGCTCCGCTCGAGATTCCGCGCAAGAAGGCCGAGGCGGCGGTGGCCCCACCGGCACCGCTGTCGCAGGCGGCACAGTGCCGCAAGCTATTGGCAACCAGCCCGGTCGAAGCAGCCGACTTTGCCGAGGCCTGGCTGGACAGCGCCAAGGGATCGGCCCGGGCCGAGCCGGGGCAATGCCTTGGCGTGGCGCTGGCGGCGCAGGCAAAGTGGGACGATGCCGAGGCGACCTTCATGGCGGCGCGCGAAATGACCCCGGCGAATGAGCCCACGAACCGCGCGCGGCTGGGCGGAATGGCCGGCAATGCCCTGCTTGCCGCCGGCAAGACCGAGGCCGCGCTGGCGCTGCTCGACCAGGCCCATGGCGAGGCGCTGGGGGCGAAAGATCCGCGCCTGGCGGGCGAGATTTCGATTGACCGCGCCCGCGCGCTGGTGGCGCTGAAGCGCGATGGCGATGCGGCGGCAGCGCTAGCCACGGCGCGGGCCAATGCGGCGGACAATGGCCAGGGCTGGCTGCTCTCGGCCACGCTCTCGCGCCGCCAGGGCAAGCTGGCCGAAGCGCAGCAGCAGATCCAGGTCGCCGCCGAGCTGCTGCCGCTCGATCCCGAAGTCGGGCTGGAGGCCGGAGTGATCGCCGTGCTGGCGGGCAATGACGGCGCGGCCCGGCGCTCGTGGCTTTCGGTGATCAAGGCCGCACCCGGCAGCGAAACTGCGCGCACCGCGCAATCCTATCTTGACCAGTTGGGTCCGGACCCGGCACCATCTGGCCGGTGATCCCGCTTTCCGTCCTTGACCTGATCCCCGTCCGCGAAGGCGGGACCATATCCGAAGCGCTGGCCAATGCTGCCAGCCTGGCCCGCGAGGCCGAGGCTGCCGGGTACAAACGCTTCTGGGTGGCCGAGCATCACGGCATGGACGGGATTGCGGGTGGCGCGACGGCCGTGACCCTGGCCCATATCGGCCATGCGACATCTACCATCCGGATCGGCGCGGGCGGGATCATGCTGCCCAACCACAACCCTTTCGTGATTGCCGAGCAGTTTGGCACGCTCGATGCGCTGTTCCCGGGCCGGATTGACCTTGGCCTTGGCCGCGCGCCGGGGGCGGACAGCCGGATCGGCCAGGCGCTGCGCAAGGACCTGATGCGGGCATCGGAATACTTCCCGCAGGATGTGGTCGAACTGCGCGCGCTGGTCACGGGTGACCCGGAGCTGGCCTTGCGGGCAACGCCTGGCTTTGGCGCCGCGCTGGAATTCTGGATCCTCGGCTCCAGCCTGTTCGGGGCTTCGCTCGCCGCCGCGCTCGGCATGCCCTATGCCTTTGCCTCGCACTTCGCGCCCGATCACCTTGATGCGGCGATCAAGCTTTACCGCGAACGCTTCACGCCCTCACCCGCGCTGGACAGGCCGCACGTCATGGCGGCGATGACCGTGCTGACAGCCGAGAGCGATGCCGAGGCGACCCTGCTCGCCTCCTCGCTCGACCAGAGCTTCGTTGCCTTGCGTACCGGCAATCCCGGCCGGCTCAAGCCGCCTGTGCCGGGCTATCGCGAGAGCCTGCCGCCGCACACCCAGGCCATGCTCGAGCATGTCCGCCAGGCCAGCGCGGTCGGCGCGCCGGCAACCGTGCGCGCCGCGATCGGCCGCTTTGTCGAGCGGACCGGGGCGGACGAGATCATTGTTGCCGGGGCCACTTACGATCCGGCGGCGCGCGAACACTCGCTGGCGCTGACGATGGAAGCCCTGGCCGGCTAAGCTCAATACCTGCCGCGCCTTAGGCAGGTTTCTCTAGCGGCAAACTGGTTGCAGTGGTGACCACTTGTCCGTATCATGAATACGAATGCTGCGTTAGACAGCAATAATGTTGTTTGCACGGGCAACGGCGAAGGGCCGGCCCGCAGGAGTGTGTTCGATGGGTGCCAAGTCCGCCAGCAGCGCTGCCAAGTCCCTAGAAGCGGCGCTGGCCCAGCGCCTCAGCGCTGCACTGCTCCCCGGCGATGCGCCGTTCTCGGCCGAAGGGCTCGCCGCCGCCGCTGCCTTCCTGTGCAGCGCCGCCAGCCAGCGCGAGCCGGGCGAAGTGGCGATAACGATCGAGACCGTGTCCGGTTCGGCCGCCGAACGCTTCATGCGGATTGGCGTGGTCAATGACGACATGCCGTTCCTGGTCGATTCGATCGCCACCACGGTCGCCGCCCAGGGGCTGACGATTGACCGGCTGGTCCACCCGGTGCTCCCGGTCCGCCGCGATGGGGCCGGCATGCTGACGGCCGTGGTCCAAGGCGATGCCGCTGGCGAGAAGCGCGAATCGATGGTCTATCTTGAGACCCGCCGCGCCGATGCCAAGCAGCGCCGTGCGCTTGAAACGGCGCTGCGCACCACGCTCGGCGATGTCCGTGCTGCCGTGGCCGATTGGCCCAAGCTCCAGCAGGCTATGGCCGACGATGCCGACAGCCTGGCCGATAGCGAAGGCGCGGCCCTGCTGCGCTGGTTCAAGGACGGGATGCTGACCCAGCTTGGCCATGTCCTGCGCCACCGCGACGGCACCCAGTCGGGCGCGCTCGGGATCTGCCGGCGCGGGGCGAAAAGCCTGCTCGGCCCGATTTCCTATGAGCGCGCCTTTGCCTGGTTCGAAGGCAAGAAGGCGCGCCCCGGCCTTCTGGTGGTCAAGTCCAACCACGTCAGCAATGTCCACCGCCGCACGCCGCTCGACCTGTTCATCGTGCCCGTATTCGAAGGCGGCAAGCTGGAAAGCCTCTCGGTCCACGCCGGGATCTGGACCAGCGCTGGCCTCGCCGCCGCGCCCACGCAAGTGCCGCGGATGCGCACCCAGCTCAGCGACCTGATGAGCCGCTTCGGCTTCGCGCCGCAGGGCCATGCCGGCAAGGCGCTGGTCCATGCTCTGACCGCGCTGCCGCACGATCTGATGATCGGTTTCGACGAGGAAGACCTTGAGCGGATCGCCACCACGATGATGAGCGTGGTCGATCGCCCGCGGCCGAGGCTGGCGCTGGTCCCGGCGGCGCTGATGCGCCACCTCTTCGCTTTCGTCTGGCTGCCGCGCGACATCATGTCGACTGCCACGCGGCTGCAGGTCGAGGCCATGCTGGTCGAAGCCTGCCAGGCCCCGGTGCTCGACTGGAGCCTTGAGGTTGAAGGCAGCCTGGCCGTGCTGCGCTATGTGCTCGATCTGCCCGAAGTCGCCAGGCTGCCGGATGAAGCCGCGCTCGATCCGCGGCTGCAGGGCATGCTCCGCGGCTGGAACGAGGCGGTCGAGAGCGAGATCGCCGCCAGCGAAGAACCGAGCCGCGCCGCCGCCATCGCCGCACGCTATGCCGAGGCGTTTCCGCTGGCCTACCGCGGCACCTATGGCCCGGCCGAAGCGGCGCGCGACATTGCGCGGCTGCGCAAGCTGGCCGGTGAGGGCGAAGCCGGCCCGCGCCGCGATGCCCGGCTGCACCACATGGCCGGGGATGAGGCCGGCACGCTGCGGCTCAAGGTTTACCAGCGCAGCGGTTCGATTGCCCTGTCCGATGCGGTTCCCGCGCTTGAGAACTTCGGGTTCCATGTCGTGGAGGACCTGCCGACCGAGCTTGACCAAGGCCGGCTCGGCACGATCCACGATTTCCAATTGGCGCTGCCGGCTGGGCTTGAGACCGGTGCGGTCATGGCCCGCGCCGCCGCGATCGAGGCGGCCTTTGCCGAAGTGCTCAACGGCGCGGCCGAGGACGATCCGTTCAACCGCCTGATCACCACGGTCGGGCTGGCGGCGGCGGAGACCAACTGGCTGCGCGCCTGGTATCGCTACCTGCGCCAGGCCGGGCTGAACTACGGCGTGCCGACCGCGGTCGATGCGCTGCACCATGCGCCGCGGGTCACGCGCGGCCTGGTCGATCTGTTCGTCGCCCGCCACGATCCCGCCTTCAAGGGCGACCGGCTCGCCGCCGAAACCCAGGCCCAGGACGCGATCCGCGATGGCCTGGCGCTGGTTTCGGCGATCAACGATGACCGCCTGCTGCGCCAGTACCGCGCCGTGGTCGAGGCGATGCTGCGGACCAATGCCTTTGCCCCCGCCGGGCAGCAGGCGCTGGCCTTCAAGCTCGATTCCGCGCTCGTTCCGGGCCTACCCAAGCCGCTGCCGTGGCGCGAGATCTTCGTCTATTCGCGGCGGGTCGAGGGCATTCACCTGCGCTCCGGCCCGGTCGCGCGCGGGGGCTTGCGCTGGTCCGACCGGCGTGATGACTTCCGCACCGAAATCCTCGGGCTGATGAAGGCCCAGCGGGTCAAGAACGCGGTGATCGTGCCGAGCGGGGCCAAGGGCGGGTTCTATCCCAAGCAGCTCCCCAATCCGGCGCGGGACCGCGACGGCTGGCTGGCCGAGGGCAAGGAAAGCTACAAGCTGTTCATCCGCACGCTGCTGTCGATCACCGACAATATCGTTGGCACCAAGGTGGTCCATCCCAAGCAGGTCGTGATCCGCGACGGCGAGGACCCGTACTTCGTGGTCGCCGCCGATAAGGGCACCGCGACCTATTCCGACACGGCCAATGCCATCGCCGAAGAGCATGACTTCTGGCTCGACGATGCTTTCGCCAGCGGCGGGTCGAAGGGCTATGACCACAAGGCCATGGGCATCACCGCCAAGGGTGCCTGGCTCTCGGTCCAGCGGCACTTCCTGGAAATGGGTATCGACGTCCAAACCCAGCCGATCCGCGTGGCCGGCTGCGGCGACATGTCCGGCGACGTGTTCGGCAACGGCATGCTGCTGTCCAAGGCGCTGAAGGTGGTCGCGGCGTTCGATCACCGCCACGTGTTCCTCGATCCCGATCCCGATCCGGCCAAGAGCTGGGCCGAGCGGGCGCGGATGTTCGCCCTGCCGCGCTCGTCGTGGGAGGACTATGACACGAAGCTGATCTCGAAGGGCGGCGGGGTCTTTGCCCGCAGCCTCAAGGAAGTGCCGCTGTCGAAGGAAGTCCAGGCCATGCTCGGCCTCGACCAGCCCAGCATCGATCCCGATGGCCTGATCACCGCGATCCTCAAGGCCGAGATCGACCTGCTGTGGTTCGGCGGGATCGGCACCTATGTGAAGAGCTCGGTCGAGAACAACGTCCAGGTCGGCGATCCGGCCAATGATGCGCTGCGCATCGATGGCGCGCAGGTCCGGGCCAAGGCGATCGGCGAAGGCGCCAACCTGGGCTGCACCCAGGCCGGGCGGATCGAGTTCGCGCTGAAGGGCGGGCGGATCAACACTGACTTCATCGACAATTCGGCCGGGGTCGATTGCTCGGACAACGAGGTCAATATCAAGATCGCCCTGGCCGGAGCCAAGCGCGCCGGGCGGCTGTCCGAGCCTGACCGGGTCAAGCTGCTCTCCGCCATGACCGACGAGGTTGGCGCCATCGTCCTAGAAGACAACCGGCTCCAGGCGCTGGCCCTGTCGATCGCGACGGCGGGCGGCGCCGCGACCACCGCCTCGCACCTGCGGCTGATCGAAACGCTGGAAGCCAGTGGCCAGCTCGATCGCAAGACCGAGGGCCTCGCCGAAAGCGATGTCCTCGCGCGCCGTGCAGCCGAAGGGCAGGGGCTGACCCGGCCCGAGCTGGCCGTGGTGCTGTCCAGCACCAAGCTGGTGCTGCAGGACGCGCTGGAGCATTCCGCGGTGCCCGACGATCCGCTGCTGGAGGGCGAACTGCTCGCCGCCTTCCCCGCGCCGATGCGGGTCAAGTTCAAGGCCGAGATCCTCGATCACCGGCTGCGGCGCGAGATCATCGCCACCAAGCTGGCCAACCGCATGGTCAACCGGCTCGGGTTGATCCATCCGTTCGAACTGGTCGAAGAGGAAGGCGCAACGCTGGCCCAGGTCACCACGGCCTTCGTCGCGGCCGAGCAGCTGCTCGGCATGGGCGCGATCTGGCAGGGGATCGAAACCCAGCCGATGCCCGAAGCCGCGCGCATCCTGCTGTTCGACCGGGCGGCGGCGGCGATGGTCAACCATATGGCCGACCTGCTGCGGGTTTCCGGCGGCGCGTTGTCGGCGGGCGAACTCGTCGCGCAGCTCGAAGGCGGGGTCACCCTGCTGTCGGGTGCGACTGGGCGGCTGCTCTCGCGTGAGGGTCAGGCGCTGTCAGCCGCCTTGCAAGAGCGGTTTGTCGCGGCCGGGGCGCCGGGCGAGCTGGCGGCTGCGGTGGCGCACCTGTTCGATCTCGATGGCTCGGTTGGTCTGGCCATGCTGGCGCGCCAGACCGGCACCAAGCCCGAAGCCCTGACCCGCGCCTTCATCGCCCTGGGCCGCGATCTGGGGCTCGACTGGGCGCAGCAGGCGGCCGAACGGCTCGCCCCGACCGATCCGTGGGAGCGCCTGCTGGTCAACAGCCTGGCCCGCGACATCCAGCATATGCGGCTCGATTTCCTGCGCCGCCATGCCGATGACCAGGGTGAGCCGCTGGCCGTGGTCGAGCGCTGGACCGAGGCGCAGGCACCGGCGATCCGCCAGTTCCGCGCTGTCGTTACCCGTGCCCAGGCTGCTCCGGCGCTGAGCCCGACCATGCTGGCGCAGATCGGCAACCAGGCCCGCAACCTGCTGGCGCGGTAATCCATCCGGCGGCGAACCCGGACCTTACGCCAAGGGGGAAACGCGAACGGGCGGGCCGGCGCGGGGGTGCCTGAGCCAGACAGGCTTGGCTGGCGCGCTTTCGGGCGAAAGGCTGACAAGCAGCGCGCGGGTCTTGTCGGCGCGATCCTGACGTGCAGGGCGAAAGCGGGGCGGACTCGCACCCGGGCCGCTATTCACCGGGGCATACCCCGAAGTTCTGCAGGCGGGGAACGCCGCCTGCTCCCTGCATCGTGGGGGCGCAGACGCCTCTGCTGGGAGGGACGCGCCGGCCGCGCGGGTGATAAGCGCAGCTGACCGCCCGCACCCGTCGCACCAGTGGTTACTGGCGGCGGTGCGTATAACCGATATGGTTACAGAAGTCAAGCAAACAATCCTCCCTGGTTTTGCGAAGCACAAATGGGGAGGTGGCAGACGCCGTAGGCGGCTGACGGAAGGGTGATGCCTGCCCGCACTACCCCTCCGTCATTTGCTGACGCAAATGCCACCTCCCCATTTGCGGCTGCGCCGAAAACATGGAGGATTTACTTGGTGGAGAGCTGCTCCAGTGCCCACTGCGCCGCCTCGGCCACGACCGGGTCGGGGTCGCCAGCCAGCGCCTGCACTTGCGGCCGCAGTGCAGCATCGCCGCTGTTGCCGGCAGCATAGAGACAGTTGCGCACGAACCGGTCCCGCCCGATCCGCTTTATCGGCGATCCGCTGAACAGCTTGCGGAAGGCAGCGTCATCCAGCGCCAGTAGATCGGCCAGGCGCGGCGCGGCCAATTCGGCGCGGGGCAGGAAGGCGCGCATGGTCTGGGCGGTGCTGGCAAACTTGTTCCACGGGCAGACCGCCAGGCAATCGTCGCAGCCGTAGATCCGGTCGCCCAGCGCTGTGCGGAATTCTTCCGGCACCGGTCCCTTGTGCTCGATCGTCAGGTAGGAAATGCAGCGCCGCGCATCGAGCTGATAGGGCGCAGGAAAAGCATTCGTGGGGCAAGCGGTCTGGCAGGCGTTGCACGAACCGCAACGGTCCCGGCCCGGCGCGTCGACCGGCAGTTCCAGCGTCGTATAGATCGCGCCCAGAAACAGCCAGGAACCATGCTCGCGGCTGACCAGGTTGGTGTGCTTGCCCTGCCAGCCCAGCCCCGCCGCCTCGCCCAGCGGCTTTTCCATCACCGGGGCCGTATCGACGAAGACTTTCACGCCAATTTCGCCCAGCCCGCGCTTCGCCGCTTGGTCCACCAGCCAGCGGGCCAATGCCTTCAGCGCCTTCTTGACCGTGTCATGATAGTCCGACCCTTGCGCATAGACCGAAATCCGCGCCCGGCCCTCCCGTTCGGCCAGCGGATCGCTGGCGGGGGCATAGCTCATGCCCAGGGCAATCACGCTGGCTGCCTCGGGCCACAGGCCTTGCGGGCTGCGGCGATGGTGGGCGCGGCTTTCCATCCAATCCATCGCGCCGTGGCGCCCTTCGCCCAGCCATTCTTCGAGCCGCCGGGCGCGCACAGGGTCTTCCACCGCCGCAGTCACCCCGCAGGCGGCAAAGCCCAGCCGCGCCGCTTCGTGCGCCAGATCGGCCTTAAGGCCCATGATTTCAGCGGCGTTAACCAAACTTCCTGTTGCTCCTGTTCACGCGGCCTCCATAGTGGCCACAGACCATGAAGCTAGGGGAATGGCAGATGGCGGGCAATCTCGGCGCCGCAGACGGAGCAGGCGCGGGACGGCCGCTGGCCATCGAGGCGAAGGGGCTGGTCAAGCGGTTCGACGGCTTCACGGCCGTTGACGGTGTCGACATCGCGGTCCCCGAAGGCGCGATCTACGGCATCCTTGGCCCCAACGGTGCGGGCAAGACCACGACGCTCAGGATGTTGCTCGGCATCATCGACCCGGACGAAGGCCTGCGTCGGATCCTGGGGCATGACCGCCCGCACGAGATCAGCCACGCGATCGGATATCTCCCTGAGGAGCGCGGGCTCTATCCCGCGATGAAGGCTTACGAAGCCATTGCCTTCCTCGGCGCATTGCGCGGCCTGCCGCTGGCCGAAGGGCGCAAGCGCGGCAAGGCGCTGCTGGAGGAGCATGGCCTGGGCTATGCGACCGAACGCCAGATCCGCCAGCTCTCCAAGGGCATGGCCCAGCAGGTCCAGCTGCTCGGCACCCTGGTCCACGAGCCGCGGCTGGTGGTGTTCGACGAGCCGTTCTCGGGCCTCGATGCGCTCAATCAGGGCAAGCTGGAAAAGATGATCCGGGCGCTGGCCGCCAAGGGCACGACCGTGATCTTTTCGACCCACGTGATCGCCCATGCCGAGCGGCTGTGCGATGAAGTGGCGATCATCGCCGGAGGCAAGGTGCCATTCGCCGGGCCGGTCGACGTGGCGCGTGACCGGATCCGCCCGCAGGTGCGGCTGGAAACGCGGGCGAGCGAGGGGGCCTGGCGCGCGGCGCTTCCCGCCGATGCCCGGCACGAAGGCAATTATTGGCTGTTCTCGCTGCCCGAAAGCGGGATCGAACCGCTGCTGCGCGCGCTGATCGAGGGTGAGGCGGGGATCCTGTCGCTGTCGATCGAGCGCGCCGGGCTGCACGATGCCTTCGTGGCGATCGCGGGCGAGGCGGCAGCGCGCGCGCTGGCTGAAGACAAGCCGCAGGAGGGCCGCTGACATGACCGCGCTGAATGGACGTCTCTCCACCCTGGCCGCCGCCTTCGTCATTGCCCGGCGTGATTTCACCGCGATCCTGTTCTCGCGCTCGTTCTTCCTCTTCCTGCTGGGTCCGTTGTTCCCGATCCTGGTCGGGGGCCTGGCTGGCGGGATCGGCAGCGAAGTGCGCAGCAATGCCGCGCGGCCCGAGCTGGGCGTGGCCATGTCCGCCGCCGATGGCCGGGCCTTGCTCGCCGCGCGCCAGCGGCTGGAGCCGCAACTGGGCGCGGCCGTGCCGGTGCTGGTGGTGGTCAAGGAACTGGCGCCGGGCGAAAGCTTCGATGCCCGCGCGGCCATGCAGGACCGCCGGGTCAACCTGGCGGCCGTGGTTACCGGCACTTTGCAGAAACCGGTCCTGTCCGGGCCAGAAGAGCGGATCGCCGACTGGCGCGGCCCGGTTGCCGTCCTGGCCGCCGAAGCGCAGCGCGCCGGGGGCACGGACTATCCGGCGGTCGGCCTGGCACCGCTCAAGCTATCGACCACGGCCGATGAGGCGCGCAGCCGCACGGTTACCGCCCAGCTCGGTCAGACAGTGCTGTTCCTGCTGACCATGCTCCTGGCCGGCATGGTGCTGTCCAACCTGGTCGAGGAAAAGGGCAACAAGATCATCGAGGTGCTGGCCGCGGCGATCCCGATGGACGCCGTGTTCCTGGGCAAGCTGTTTGCCATGCTGGCAGTCTCGTTCGTCGGCACCGGCGTCTGGGCGACAGTCGGCACCTCGGTCTGGCTGGCGGCGGGCAACAACCTGGGCCAGTTCCCGGCCCCGGCGGTCGGCTGGCCATTGTTCTTCCTGCTCGGCACGGCCTATTTCGCAATGGGCTACCTGCTGCTCGGCTCGCTGTTCCTGGCGATCGGCTCGATGGCCGCGACGGTGCGCGAGGTTCAGACCCTGTCGATGCCGGTCACGATGCTCCAGCTGCTCAACTTCTTCTTCGCCTCCTGGGCGATGGCGCGGCCGGGCTCGGCAGTGGAGCTGGCGGCGATGATCGTCCCGTTCAGCTCGCCCTTTGCCATGCTGGCCCACGCCGCGCGTGACGGGGCGCTGTTGCCGCATGTCCTGGCGCTGGCCTGGCAGGCGGTCTGCGTCGCGGTCTTCGTGCGGGTTGGCGCCACGCTGTTCCGGCGCTGGGTGATGAAGAGCGGGCCGGCGCGCAGCGATGGCCAGGGCCCCTGGAAACGCCTGCTCGCGCGCCGGGCCGTGCGGTGAATAAGGTCCGTTCCGGAGACGCTATTGACTCTTGGGTAAGTTAGACCAAGTAGGTCTTGATGGGAAACTGATTGCGACAACGCGCAGCAGAAGAGGATTCGTCATGGCCACCCAGATCGCCGATGCCCCGTTCAAGTACCGCAGCGCGCCCACCGCGACCGAAGCTTTTGAAGGCTGGCTGAAGGAATACGGGCAGAATCTGCCGGTCCACACCCATCCGTGGGATGTGTCCCGTTCGGACATTTATGTCGAGGACCGCTGGCAGCCGATCTTTGCCGAAATGCGCGCCAAGGCGCCGGTGAACAAGGTCACCGGCACGCCCTATGGCGATTACTGGAACGTGACCACGGTCAAGACGATCCAGCATGTCGAATCGTTGCCCGAGCTCTATTCCTCTTCGTGGCTCCACGGCGGGATCACGATCGGCGATCCGCCGGCCGACATGACGCCCGAGATGCTGGAAGAGCGCCGCTTGCCGATGTTCATTGCGATGGACCGGCCCGAACACACCGGCCAGCGCCGCACCGTCGCCCCAGCCTTCACCCCGGGCGAGATCGACAAGATGGCCGCCGAAGTGCGGATGCGCACCGCCGCCACGCTCGACAGCCTGCCCTGGGGTGAGGAATTCGACTGGGTCGACAAGGTCTCGATCGAACTGACCACCGGCATGCTGGCGATCCTGTTCGGCTTCCCGTGGGAAGACCGCCGCCTGCTGACCTTCTGGTCAGACTGGGCCGGCGATGTCGAGCTGGGCCTGGCGCGCGAGCTGGCCGATACCCGGCACGAAATCCTGCTCGAAATGGCGCGCTACTTCCAGACGCTGTGGATGGAGCGCATGGGTGCGGAACCGAGCCGCGACCTGATCTCGATGATGATCCATTCGGACGCGATGAACCACATGAGCCCGCAGGAGTTCATGGGCAACCTCGTCCTGCTGATCGTCGGCGGCAACGATACCACCCGCAACACCATGTCGGGCATCGTCCAGGGGCTGGACCAGTTCCCCGACCAGCGCGCGATCTTTGAAAACGATCCCTCGGTGATCCCCAACGCGGTGCAGGAATGTATTCGCTATGTGACGCCCTTGGCCCACATGCGCCGCACCGCGACCGAAGATGCCGACCTGTTCGGCAACCAGGTCAAGAAGGGTGACAAGCTGATCCTGTGGTACCTTTCGGCCAACCGCGACGAGACGGTGTTCGAGAACCCGGACAAGCTGGACATCACGCGCGAGAATGCCCGCCGGCACCTCTCGTTCGGCTATGGCATCCACCGCTGCGTCGGTGCCCGCCTGGCCGAACTGCAGCTCAAGATCCTGCTCGAAGAAATGCACGCCCGGCGGATGCGCGTGAACGTCACCGGCAAGGTCGAGCGCGTGCGCGCCAACTTCGTCCACGGCTTCCGCAAGCTGGGCGTGACGCTGAGCAAGTTCTGATGCCGGGTCGGCGCAGCTTCCTCGGCTGGTTGGCCGCGGGTGCTGCTGCCGGCGGCTTGGCCGCCTGTTCAAGCGCCGAAGCAAGGACCTATCCGGTCCGCTTCAGCGACGCCGAATGGAAGAAGCGGCTCACCGCCAAGCAGTACTACATCCTGCGCCGCAAGGGCACCGAGGTGCCTGGCTCCTCGCCGCTGCTGCATGAAAAGCGCAAGGGCGTGTTCGTCTGCGCAGCCGATGGCAACGTGCTCTATTCCAGCGCCACGAAGTACGACAGCAAGACCGGCTGGCCCAGCTTCTGGGATGTGGTGCCGGGATCGATCGGTACGTCGGTCGATTTCGATGTCGGCTATCCGCGCACCGAGGTGCACTGCGCCCGCTGCGGCGGACACCTGGGCCACGTCTTCAACGATGGCCCCAAGCCGACCGGCAAGCGGTACTGCATGAACGGTGATGCGCTGCTGTTCCGTCCGGCTTAACGGACGCGATAGACCCGCAGCCCGTTGACATCCTTGAGCGCTACCGGCTCCAGCCAAGTCGGCACTTCGTTGCGCTCAAGCCGGGCCATGAAGCCGTTTGGCGCTTCGGCCTCGTAGATCATCGGTTCGAACAGGCCGGGACAATAGGCCACATATTCGATGCCGCGCCGTGCCGCGATGGCGCGGGCCTGGTCGGGTGTGCCGCGGAAAGCATCGATCACGTCACGCATTGCCGCGCTTGAGCGGTGGTGACCGCTGGCGACGATCCGGTGGTTGCTCACGTAAAGCAACGAGGGACCGGTATCGAGCGTGGCGAGGATATCGGCCGGCGGCAGCGCGTTGATCCCGCTGAGGTTCTGGGCGAGTTCGCACTTCGCGCTCTCTCGCACCTGGCGTTCCAGCGCGGCTTGCTGCGGGGTCAGCAAGTTCTTGACCGCAGTGATCGGGACGGCCGGAATCAGCGCGACCAAGGCCGCGAGCGTCATGCCGATGCGCTGCGCGGGCGAGGTCAATGTCTGGGCATGGTCGAGCCAGCGGCGGACCTGGGCGGCGGCAGCCGGAGCGGCGAAAGTCGCGGCAACCGCCGAGGCGCGTTCGACCAGCACGGCCACGCCAACAGCAGCCAGGACCAGCAGGGCATATTCGGCCCAGATCCAGCGTGCGGCCACATCGCGCTGCCAGATCAGGAACAGCGCGACCAGAGCGAGGACGGGCAGGCCGACCGTCTGGATCGCATCGCCAAGGCCCTGGTGCCACAGCGGCAAGCCTTCCGGGACGCGTAGATACCAGAATTGACGGACCACCGGGTCAAGCGCGGCAAAGGCATCGCCGCGGGCGCACTGCGGTGCCAGCCAGGCTGCCGCGACCAGTCCGGCGCCGGCGGCCAGGGCCAGGGCGGCCACTTGCTGCCACAGGCGGGGTTCGCGCAGCCGGGTTGCCAGCATACAGCCCGTCGCGGCCAGGCCAAGCAGCGCCAGGTGCGCGCCCGAGATGACGTCGCAATAGGGCAGCCAGAGTTCGGCCGGGCGGTGGCCGAGCAGCCAGAACAGGATCGAGCCCAGCGCGAGCGCGGCCATGCCGTGACTCAGCCAGGCCGAATCGCGCCAGTCGCGCAGCCAGCGCAGGGCGAAGAGGCCCATGAAGGCAGCTGCCAGCGGCAGGCCTTCGATCGAGATCGTCAGCCAGAAGGCCAGGGCCAGCCCGG